>ENA-OQIF01000107-OQIF01000107.1-human-gut-metagenome-genome-assembly--contig:-NODE-107-length-46335-cov-5.350372_pt1 | contig 46335 bp, 30 predicted proteins | sample MGYA00242574_ERZ504738 | MGnify/ENA primary metagenome ERZ504738 (study PRJEB26092, sample SAMD00036437) | human gut metagenome | host: Homo sapiens | study: EMG produced TPA metagenomics assembly of...
TGATTTTATCAGAGTGGCTATTTGACCGATAAAAGGGGTATGATGAACGTTTTGATATCTAACCGCCTGGGGATTTCCCAATCGGGAAGTAGAGGAAGGATTTATCAGGTATTACTTCCTTTTTATGCAAATATTGATAAAGGACAAACAGGGTTTCATATAACCAGGTTCGTTTCTGAAGTGGAACAGGGAGATTGTGATGCTTTCTTTCGTCGTCTGCAAAGTTTCTTCGCCGATACTCCTTATGAACTGGTACGTGACTTGGAGTTGCATTATCAGAATGTTCTTTTTATTGTTTATAAGTTACTTGGTTTTTATGTCCAGGCGGAGTATCATACTTCTAACGGGCGCATCGATATGGTTTTGAAGACAGACCGATACATTTATGTGATGGAGTTCAAATTTGACGGGAGTGCGGAAGAGGCTTTGAAACAGATAGAAGAAAAGGGATATGCCGCTCCGTTTGCCAATGATCCCCGTCAACTGCTAAAGGCAGGAGTGAACTTTAGCTCGAAAACAAGGAATATTGATTGTTGGGTCGTGGATTGACTCTAAATTCCATATGATAATCTGAATATTACACATCTGTGTGATCTGTTAATCTGTGGTGAAAAAGAGTTCATTGAAGAATGTTCCCGATACGTTGAATCTCGTCTGTACTGAACTTACAGTTTTCCGTCACTTTCAGATTGTCTTCCAGTTGCTTGACGGAGCTCGCGCCGACGATAACAGAGGTTACCAGATCATCTTTCAAGACCCAGGCCAATGCCATTTCGGCTAAGGTCTGTCCCCGATTACCTGCCACTTCATTCAATGCTTTGATTTTATTGAATACTTGCTCGGTCAATTGCTCTTTCTTCAGGAAACCTCCGCGGGCTATTCTTGAGTCCTCCGGAATTCCATTTAGATACCGGTTGGTGAGCAGACCTTGAGCCAGAGGAGAAAAGGCGATAAAGCCCGTACCATTTTCTTTGGCTTGTTGCAGAATGCCTTGTTCTTCCGGTTCACGGTTAAACAGGTTGTATCGTCCCTGATAGAGTAGACAATGCACGTCTCGTTCTTCCAGATATCGGTAGGCGAACTCTGCCTTTTCTTTGGGGTATTTGGATATACCGATGTAGAGGGCTTTACCTTGCCGGACAATATCGACGAGCGCCTGAAGAGTTTCTTCAAGTGGAGTTTCGGGGTCGTAACGATGGGTATAGAAAATATCGACATACTCCAGATTCATGCGTTTTAAACTCTGGTTGAGACTGCTCATCAGGTATTTCCGGGAGCCCCAGTTTCCGTAAGGACCTTCCCACATATCATGGCCGGCTTTGGTGGATATGAATAGTTCATCCCGATAGGGCATAAAGGATTTCTTCATGATGAGTCCGAACGTTTCTTCGGCTGAGCCGTAAGAGGGACCGTAGTTATTAGCCAGGTCGAAATGTGTGATACCTTTGTCGAATGCAAAGTGAGCCATCCGGAGGCTGTTGGCTAATGTGTCAACATCACCAAAATTATGCCAGAGGCCCAGAGAAACTTCCGGTAACAGTATACCGCTTTTACCGCAACGACGGTACTTCATCCCACCGGAGTATCTTGCTTTATCGGCTGAATAAATAGGATTGATCATATGCTGAGATCTTTTGAAGATTAACTATGATGCAAAGATAATCGATTTATGGAGCAACATAGGTTATCAAAATAATAATTGTATTATGAATGGATAAAATAATACTGGATGGTTTGATGGAATCCCGATAATTTTGCATTATTGAAAAGCGTATGAACTAAAAACAGTGGAGACAGAATATGAAAGACATGCAAACAAAAATAGTAATGATAGGGATTCTACTTTCTACAGGTATAATGTTGAGGGCTCAGGACAATGGAGGGTGTGAGGATTGTCCGGCTTTTAATGCAGGAGGAAAAGTGGAAGTCCGTGGTGTAAAAGAGAGGATTATCGGAGATTTGTCGCAACCGGTCGCGGTTCGTGTAAGGACGTTGATTCAACAGATGACATTGGCAGAGAAGGTAGCTCAGTTGGTGAGCGAAAGTGATAGCATTCCGCGGTTGAATCTTCCTGCTTATAATTATTGGAATGAATGTCTTCACGGAGTGGCTCGTGCCGGTGAAGTGACAGTCTTTCCGCAAGCCATTAATCTGGCTTCTACCTGGGATACGGTGTTAGTCAAACGGGTAGCTTCTGCTATTTCTACGGAGGCACGGTTGAAATATCTGGAGATAGGAAAAGGGCTCACTTACTGGTCGCCTACTATAAACATGGCGCGTGATCCACGCTGGGGAAGAAATGAAGAGACTTATGGTGAAGATCCGCATCTGACTTCGCGACTTGGAGTGGCTTTTGTTAAAGGCTTACAGGGGGATCATCCTACTTATCTGAAAACTGTCGCAACAATCAAACATTTTGTGGCCAATAACGAAGAGAACAATCGTTTCTCCAGTTCTTCACAAATACCGACGAAACAGCTATATGAATATTATTTCCCCGCTTACGAGGCTTGCGTGAAAGAGGCAAACGCACAATCGGTGATGACGGCTTATAATGCTTTTAACGGAGTACCACCCAGCGGTTCGCATTGGTTACTCGATGATGTGCTGAGAAAAGAATGGGGATTCGATGGATTTGTAGTTTCTGATTGCGGGGCTATTGGGGTGATGAATTGGCAGCACCGGGTGGTAAACTCGCTGGAGGAGGCAGCTGCTTTAGGAGTAAACAGTGGTTGTGATCTGGAATGTGGTACTACTTATAAGGAAAAACTTGTTCAAGCGGTAGAACAAGGATTAATTTCAGAAGTTGCTATTGACCGGGCTTTGACAAGAGTATTAACGGCACGGTTTAAGTTGGGAGAGTTTGATCCGATGGAACTTGTCCCATATAATCATTATGATAAGAAACTATTGGCAGGAAAGAAATTTGCAGAACTTGCTTATGAGGCTGCTGTTAAGTCGGTCGTGCTATTGAAAAACGATGCTTTGTTACCTTTAAATAAAGAAAAGATTAAATCTGTAGCCGTAGTAGGACCGTTTGCCGATTACAATTATTTGGGGGGATATAGCGGACAGCCTCCTTATTCGGTTAGCCTTTTGAAAGGAGTGAAGGAGCTGATAGGTAAAAAAGGGAAAGTCACTTATCTGAACGGAATGGGAACCTCTGCGGATTCTATAGCGCAAGTGGTAAAAGGGGCAGATATAGTACTTGTAGCTTTGGGTAGTGATGAAAAAATGGCACGAGAAAACCATGATATGCCTTCTATTTATTTACCGGAGGAACAAGAGAAGCTTCTAAAAAAGATTTATCAGGTGAATCCGAGAATTGTATTGGTTTTCCACACGGGAAATCCGTTGACTTCCGAATGGGCGGATACACATATACCGGCTATTATGCAGGCTTGGTATCCGGGACAGGAAGCGGGTAGGGCTTTGGCCAATTTGCTGTTTGGAAATGAAAATCCGTCGGGTAAGTTGCCTATGACTATCTACAAAACCGAAGAACAGTTACCGGATATACTGGATTTTGATATGTGGAAAGGGCGTACTTATCGTTATATGAAAGGGGAACCTTTATATGGTTTCGGCCATGGATTGAGTTATACATCTTTTGAGTTCGATAATATACAAGGGAATGATACTTTGCAGCCGGATGCGATTTTACAATGTTCGGTCGAGTTATCCAATTCAGGTCAGTTAGCAGGAGAAGAAGTGGTCCAAGTCTATGTTTCGAGGGAGAATACTCCTGTTTACACATATCCGTTGAAAAAATTAGTGGCATTTAAAAAAGTAAAACTTGCTTCAGGTGAGAAAAAGAAAGTGGATTTTACTATAGCTCCCCGGGAGTTATCAGTTTGGGAAGATGGGAAATGGAGGATGCTTTCCGGAAAGTATACTTTGTTTATCGGTTCCGGACAACCGGGGTTGGCGAAAGGTATTACGAAAGGTTTTGAGGTTAAGATAAGGTAAAGTTAGTTTTTACAGGTTCTGGGGTAGTAGTTGTTTTTTAAGGAAAGATTGTTTGAAGGTGATTTCTGTATGTACTTGTTCTCTGATGTAGAGGGTGTGCTGATTGTATCAGTATCAGATAAAATAATACTGGATTGTTAATAATAACTGCACTAATTTTACATTTGAGAAAGTTCCCCGATATTGGGATGAAATAAGTCTCAATTTCGTCTTTTAGATAAACTATGGTGGAATAACGGATGCATTAAAGGCAAAAAACGAATAAAGAGTGTTTGTTTGAATTGCATAAGTGAATGATAAAATCATATTTGTTTGTTCTGCCGGTTGACTCTATTTTTGCATTATCACAAAATTAATCATTTAAAATCAGTGTAATAGTATGAAGAACATGATGTTGTTTCTGATGGCACTCTTAATGAGTGGCCATATGATGGCTCAGCAAACCATTGTTACAGGTGTAATTACCGATGCTAACGATGGATCTCCATTGATCGGAGCCAATGTTCTGGTTAAAGGTGCCGGAACCGGTTCTATTGCCAATGTGGACGGTAAGTATAGTGTTAACGTCCCAAATGGTAAGAATGTATTGGTCTTTTCGTGTGTAGGTTATAAAGAACAGGAGATCACTTTAAAACCCGGACAAAAAGTGCTCAATGTGACCATGAAAGAGGATACTGAACTACTGGATGAAGTAGTAGTTATAGGCTATGGCTCCATGAAGAAGAGTGACTTGACTGGTTCGGTCACCAGCATCAAAAGTGAAGATTTAATGAAAACAAACCCGATTAGTATTAATCAGGGACTCCAAGGGCGTATTGCAGGTGTGCAGGTTAACCAGAATGATGGTGCTCCCGGAGCCGGGGTAAGTATTCAGATTCGTGGTGCTAATTCATTCTCCACCTCTACCGAACCGCTTTATATCGTGGATGGTATTCCTTTTACCAGTAGTGGAATGCCGGGAACAGGCAAAGACGGTATGATGCAGACAGCCAATCCGCTTTCGACAATTAATCCGTCGGATATCGAATCTATTGAGATCTTGAAAGATGCCTCTGCCACAGCCATCTATGGATCGCGTGGTGCAAATGGTGTGGTATTGATTACTACCAAACGTGGTGCAAAAGGAAAAGATAATATCAGCTTCAGTGCTAATTTCGGAATATCGAAAGTAGTGAAGAAATTGGATATGTTGGATGGATATGCATATGCGATGTATAGGAATGAAGCAGCGCAGATGTTTAATGAATACGAGAATGCGAATGAAGCAATTCCATATCCGGGTACTTCCAAAGTAGATCCCAGTACCGGTGAATCTGTTTATTCTCCTGGACCGGAGGACTATCGGAATGGTACATATCCTAGCGTAAATTGGCAGGATGAAGTATTTGAAACAGCATTTTCCCAGGAATACAATCTGAGCGTGAACGGTTCGAATGATAAAGGATATTATGCAATCTCCGGTAATATTTTGGATCAGAGTGGTATCATTCATAACTCCGGATACAAACGTTATTCATTCCGTGCGAACTTGGCTCGTAAAGTACATGAATGGATTGAAATAGGTACGAATATGAGTTTTACCAATTCGCTGAATAAACTTGCTAAAACGAATTCTGTTAGTGACGGTATTATTCGTGGTGCTTTATTTTATCCGGCTACCGCTCCGCTGGATGATGAAACGAATAATGCTCAGTTGAACTGGTTCTCTTCTAATCCTTATGTATATACACGTGCTGCTAAAGATGAACTGACAACGAATAGTTTCTTTTCTTCTTCATTTGTAGAGATCACTCCGTACAAAGATTTGAAGGTTCGTCAGAATGTTGGTTTCTCCTACAATATCAATGAACGTGATGTGTATTACAACAGGGAAACAGTAGAAGGTAAAGATCCGACAAACGGATATGCTTCCAAGGCAGATAACTGGTCGAAAAACCTGGTACTTGAAACGATGGCAACTTATAATAAGACCTTTAATAGGAATCATTCGCTAAATGTAGTCGCGGCTTTCTCTTATGAAAGAGGGGATTATGGTAATAAGGCAATGGTAGCTACCGGATTTCCGCAAGACTTGACAGAAGATTTTGATATGAGTGCTGCTGTGAATCCTCAGAAACCGACTAGCGGGCGAGGAATGACTTCTTTGGTTTCCTTTTTGGGACGTGCCAACTATAATCTGATGAATAAATATCTGTTTACTGCCTCTTTCCGCCGAGATGGTTCCAGTAAGTTTGCGCCTGGTAATAAATGGTCGAACTTTGCTTCAGGGGCTATTGCCTGGAGAGCATCAGAAGAACAGTTTATTAAAGATCTGAATGTGTTTAGTAACCTGAAATTCCGTGCAAGTTATGGACAAACAGGTAATCAGGCGATTGGGGCATATGCTACCCGTGACTATCTGACTGTGGCCAATTATCCAATTAATGGTGCGCTTGCCAGTGGATTTGCTAATCTGACTTGGAGAGGACCGGCCAATCCGGACCTGAAGTGGGAAACTACCAGCCAGTATAATGTAGGAGTGGATATGGGTTTCTTCCAGAATAGAATTAATCTGACTATTGATCTGTATTATAAGAAAACATCTGATTTGTTACAGAATATACAGATACCCCAAAGTACAGGTTTTTCAAATATGACGACAAATTTTGGTAACGTAACCAATAAAGGACTTGAAATTACGGGAAAATTTTATGCAATCACCGGAAAGAATCTCAATTGGGACTTTGATGCTAATATTTCTTTTAATCGTAATAAAATCAGTGGTCTTCCGGGCGATCAGTTTGCTCAAGGATGGAGTAAGGCTGATAATGTGTTCTTACAGCGTAACGGAATGCCGATCGGAACCATTTATGGATTTGTGGAAGACGGCTTTTATGATAATATAGCTGAGGTGAGAGCTGATCCGTTCTATGCAAAAGAGTCGGAGGCTGTATGTAAAGCAATGGTAGGTGAGGTAAAATATAAGGATTTTGATGGGGTAGCCGGTATTACGAATGCCGATCGTCAGGTAATTGGTGACACGAATCCGGACTTTACGTTTGGTATGACTCACAATTTTACTTATAAGAATTTCTCTTTGAGTTTTTTCCTGCAAGGTTGTGTCGGAGGTGATATTTTTAATGCAAACTTGCTTGAAGTGACTATGAGTGGTATTGGTAATATTCCTCAGAATATATATGAATCCCGTTGGACACCCGAAAATCGGGAGAATGCCAAATGGCCGAAAGCTTATGCCGGCTATGGGAGAACAATGAAGTTGTCCGACCGCTATGTAGAAGATGGATCTTATCTGAGAATGAAGAATATTAATCTGGGCTATAAGTTTATTTCTCCATTCAAAGGAATCGAATCTATCAATCTGTTTGCTTCCGTTAGTAATGTATTTACCATTTCGGGATATAGTTGGTATGATCCGGATGTAAATTCTTTCGGAAGTGATGCTTCCCGTCGTGGTGTAGACTTATTCTCATATCCAAGCAGTCGCACCTTCTCATTTGGTTTACAATGTACATTCTGATGTTTAACTCAAATCAAGAAAAGTCATAGAAAAAAATAATATTCAAATCGTTTTTATTGTTATGGACGGTCTTGTTGGCATGTTCATGCAATGATTTACTGGATGAAAAGGCCTATGATTTTGTGTCGCCTGAGCAGTTGGGTGACAGTGAAAGTGCAGCTTCTCAGCTCGTGACAGGAGCCTATAATACGGTGATCACCAGCTTTATTGCTCCGGGATCTTATCTTTACCTGACCAATATGGACTGTGACTACGCATCAGGAGCTTCATGGGCATTCGGTAATGTGGGAGCGGGAAACCCACAAGGTTTTTGGGGGATAGACCACATGTGGCAAGGTAGTTATACGTTAATCCACCGGGCAAATCTGGGTATATCCAAGATTTCGGCAATGAGTAATCTGAGCCAGGAGAGTAAACAGGATGCTTTAGCTCAACTCTGTTTCCTTAAAGCATGGGCTTATTTTAATTTGGTGAGAAATTACGGTCCTGTACCTATTTTCCGGAAATCCATTTCGGAAGGAGAAGCTATGAGTCAACCTCGTGCATCGGTTTCGGATGTATATGCACATATTATCGAATTGTTGGAACAGGCTGAAGGTATGTACTCAAAAGATGATGCAGGTTTCGTGGTGGGGCATGCTTCAAATGGAGCTGCTAAAGCATTGTTGGCGAAGGTATATGTTACTATGGCTTCCGGGGCGATGTCCGGTGTGCCTATCGTGGTTAAGGGAGGAAATCCGAATATATTTGAACCACAACCTATCACGCACATTGCAAAGACTGTTGCAGGTTATGAGTCTTTTGATCCGGCCAAGTATTATGCGTTGGCACGTGACAAAGCTTGGGAGGTGATAAACGAATATACCCTGTTTGATAATTATATGGACGTATGGGCCATAGGAAACCGTAATAAGGGAGAACACATCTGGATGGCACAGGCCATCAGCGGTGATAAGGACTTTGGAAACACGATCTGTCAGGATTATGTGGGCATTTTCAAAGAAGACGGTACGATGGAAGGTAACTGGTATGGTATGCGCGATCACTGGTATCTGCTTTTCGAAGAACAGGATAAGCGTATTGTCGATGGAGTTATTCATCGATATGCGTCGGATGGTATATCCAATGGTAAGGTTATCTATAACTATTATCCCCGTTGGTATGCAGATAAAGTGGAGAATAAGGAGGTATATGACAGTCAGGGCAATGCTTTTGATGGTACGGAAGTCTATCATGAAGGTCAGGGGTGGACATTGGCGAAGTTGACAAAATTTACTTTTGTTACAGACCGGAAACAAAAAACAGTGATTTTCACTTTCCGTTACTCCGTTTGCCGGATATCATGTTGATTTATGCTGAGGCTGTCAATGAATTGAATGGTGGGCCGGACGCTGAGGCCTATAATCAGGTGAACCGCATTCGTACGCGTGCACATGCCACTCCGTTCTCCGGAATGAATCAGGATGAATTCCGTTCGGCTGTACTGGAAGAGCGTGCCCGCGAATTGGCCTATGAAGCTGACCGCCGTTATGATCTTTTCCGTTGGGGTATCTATCTGGATGTGATGAATGCCATCGATATGGATGAGCATAATGTGACTAAACGTCGTTTGGAACGAAATCTTCTTTATCCGATACCTACCAGTGAAGTGAACTCTAATGATAAGATTGATTCTAATAATCCGGGATGGTAATGAATACATTCGTAACATTTAAAATTGAAGATGCAATGAAAACATTTAGATATATTTTATTCGTGTGGGTGATGCTGGGCTGTGGGCTTTTTGCATCATGTGAGGACGATGAAGTGGAATATGCTCCTTTGGCGGTTACAAGGGTATCTACCGTACTTGACCGTGAGCAGGGCATTGATCAGGCTAATCTTGCACAGTACATCATAGTGCAAGGTACAGGACTGAATGCTGTTAATTCAATTCTGGTGAATGATGTGCAGGTTGATTTGAAAGACGCATACATCACTTCCGGAGAAATTACTTTTCCGATTCCAAGAGTGATTCCGGGGGAAATAAATAATCTGATAACTTTAGGGAGTGGAAATTCTACAGTGACAGCTCCGATATCAGTGTTTATCCCCGAATTGGAAGTGAATGGAATGTTCAATGAATTTACACCGGCCGGTGATACAATGAAAGTAGTCGGCGATTATTTCGATCTTTATGAGATAACGACCGAATCGGGACAACTGTTCTTTGGTGGTAAAGAAGTGAAAATTACAAAATCAACGGGCAACAGCTTGAGTTTTGTATTGCCGGAAGATGCTGTAATGGGATCAAAAATTAAATTAGTCAGTCCGGTTTGTGGAGAGGTAACGGTTCCAGGTAAATATATGGAAAAAGGTAACATGCTGTGTGACTTTGATCCGTTTACCGGTTGGGGAGGTAGTAAATATGTGATAGATGGTCCTGTGCCTGCTCCGTACAGTGGATACTTCTCCCGTTTCAAGATCAATAAAGGGGATGCGAACGATTGGGACTGGAACGAGGTGACTACTATTGCACAGTGTGCTGTCGAATATTCTCCGGAGGTTATTGCCGATCAAAATAAATATTTGCTGAAGTTTGAAGTAAATACAATCAAGCCATTGACTAAAAGGCAGATTCGTTTCTATTTTTCACAGATCAATTACGATTGGGAGCCTTTTGCATCGGGACTTGCTCTGAATACAAATGGAGAATGGAAAACCGTTTCTATTGATCTGGGAGAGATGTGGAAAGGAGATATTCCTAATGATGGAGTCCTGCAGATTATGGGTAATAGTTGGGCGGAAGATACGGATATCTGTTTTGATAATTTTCGTATCGTTCCCAAAGATTAAGGTGTGCTTAGCAAAAAGCAGATTATAATCTGCTTGATGTAGGGTAGAGTTGGTAAAAGAGGGAAGTTTTTATGGAACTATCCCTCTTTTTAACTCAGCTTGCAATATAAATCTAACAAAAATGATAATGCGAAAAATTCAATATCTGTTTATTGCTTTGTTTATCTGCCTGGAAATCCAGGCACAAGACAAATTTAATATCAGGGGAGTGTTGCCCTGGCATAATTTTCTATCGGGACCTACTTCCTGGAATCTGTCGGATTACCGGATTTATCTGGATGAATGCCGGAAGAATGGTATCAATTTTATTGGTTTTCATAATTATACTGGTGGTGGAGAACGCTATGCCACCTATGTGGAACCTATGATAAAAATAGAATATAAAAATATTCTTCCGCAAGCTTGTTTTGATAATTCGATGACAGCCCGTTGGGGATATCTTCCGATGGCTGTGAAAGACTTTGCTTTTGATACGGGAAAGATATTTCAATTGCCTGTTGGTGCAGAAGCTTTTGGCAATAATGGTTCGATAACATCACATTCTTCTCGGGAACATTATGAAAAAGCTCAGTCCTTGATGAGGGATGTTCTGAAGATGGCACATGAACGGGGAATCCGAATGGCTATGGGATTTGAATTTGGAGTGATCCCTTCCGAATATTTTTCTTTGAATGTAGCCGGAGATTGTTTTTATTGGGCAGGTGAATCGAATATGATCCCCAATCCGAAAAGTCAGATAGCTGCCGAGATACATTATGCGGCAATTGATGATATCCTAAACACTTATCCGGATATCGATTATATCTGGATGTGGCTGAATGAACATTCATTTATGGGTGTCGATGTTCAGAAAGCACTTAGAGATAAACCCTTTGCCCGGGCTTATCAAGAGAATCAGGCACTCTTTAAAGAGGCTGCCGATTCATCGGCTCGTTTTGTCGGGGTATGGGCATTGGAATACATGAAATTGACTTATAAACATTTGAAATCAAAAGGCTCTCGTGCAAAGTTAATCCTTGGTGGTTGGGGAGGGGGACATCAGTTGCCTTCTTTATTGAAAGGACTGGATAGGGCCTTACCACAAGATATTATTTTCAGTTGCCTTAATCCGGATTTAGGAAAAAGTCCGCAACCTGATTTCTTGGAAGAGATTGCCCGAAACCGTAGTGTTTGGGCTGTACCCTGGTTGGAGGGGGATCATCAACTCTGGCATTTTCAGCCGAGAGTCAATATGATGCGTGAACAGGTAAAGCTTGCTGCCGAACAAAATCTGGACGGAGTAATTGCTATTCACTGGCGTACAGAGGAACCCCGTTTTAATTTTCGAACGTTTGCCCGTTTTGCTTCGGATAAGGGTGCTGACGAGAGTGTAGATCAATTGTATGACCGATATCTGACAGAGGAATTTGGGGAAGAAGCCGCAAAAGAAATGACTCCTTTACTTGCCAGAATGGATCGTGAACAGATTCAATGGAATGTACCGTCACCGGAATTTTATGCATATACTCCGGAATGGGGATTATTAGATGAAAATAATGTGCGAATACGACAAGAGTTGGTGTCTTCGGGAGAATCGTTATTGAAAAAGTTAAGAGGAGAGAAACGGGAGAATCTGAAACGTTTCATAGCAATGTTCCGTTTTGAACTGTTGTTGGGTGAGGTAGATCGGGCTATGATGCCTGCTTTTATCTTAAAAAAGAAGGAAGTGCAAGGTGAGAAAATAAATGGTTCGCAGGAGTATATGGACGCATATCGGCTGTTAGTTTCAGCCCCTGTTAAAGAAATGTTTGATACTTATATGGAACGTGTTCATTCTCGTGGAGAATTGGGAGTACTTAGCTCTTTGAATCAACGTGTGTGGCGCGAATATAATGATCTTAAAATTTATCTGGAAAATAAAATAAAAGAAAAATGAAACGAATGGCATATCACCTGCTGGCTATCTTAATTTTGGGGATGGCAGCATCGGCTGTCAAAGCACAGATTTTGTTAACAGCTTCTGCTACGCCGATTGAAGAATATGCGGCGGTAGAACTTCAGCGGTATTATTATCAGCTGTCCGGACGCTTGTTGTCCATCGATCATGAAGAAGTACCGGACAGGAAAACGGAATTTGTTCTGACAAGACTGGATCATCCGTTAGTGAAGTCTTGGAGAGACAAAGGAGTATTACCTCTGAAGTCCATGCCGGGAGAGCAGGGATATGTCATTCGGACAGTAAAAGAAAAGGCAGGGAATTGGTTGTCATTGCAGGTGTTGATGCCAATGGATTGCTTTATGGTGTATATGGGTTGCTGGAAGATCACTTAGGAATGCGTTTCTATATGAATGGAGATGTATATCCTGATAAGAAAGAGGTTCAGACGAGAATACCGTTGATTCAAGATGAACGAACTCCGACAGTGGCTATCCGTGGATTCCTTCCCTGGACTAATTTTCCGCAATCGGCTACCATTTATTCTTGGGATGATTGGCGTTACATCATAGATCAGGCAGCACGGATGCGTATGAACTTCATTATGATTCATAACTATAACGGGTTTTGCGGACATAATGAACTGTTTCATAATTTTGAATACAAAGGGCATTTATCGCGTGGATGGATGCCTACCATAAAGACAGGACACGGATGGGGCTGTCCCGGATGGAATATCAACGAATATCTTTTCGGGGCATCTGAAGTTTATGATGATTATGATTTTGGGGCAGACTATGGCTTGCATAATGAAACGTTGACGAATGGTCAGATCAAAGAGAAAGGAGCAACTATATTCCGTAAGGTGATTGCCTATGCACACTTACGTGGTGTAAAAATAGGTTTAGGGTTAGATATTGATGTCGTTTTGCCGGAATATCAGTCTGAACCGGATAACAAAGACTTGATAAAGGTACAGGTCGCAGAAATAGCTCGTGAGTATCCGGAATTGGACTATCTGCTTTGTTTTCAATCCGAAGGTCAGAAAAATGAGGCTTTTTATGCCTGTTGGCGAAGAGTCTTTGATGGATTTTATGAAGAGATGAAGCGGAAGTCGCCTTTTACCCGTATAGCTGTATCGGGCTGGGGGCTAACTGCGGAATCGGTGAATAGTCTGCCTGAAGATGTCATTTGTGCCCCTATATCTTACTATTCGGCCGCTTTTGAGCCGGGAAGTGTTTATGGAAATCGTGAATACTGGGGATGTCCCTGGCTGGAACGTGATTTTAACAGTTCTGAGTATTACTATCCTTATAATGTAGATCTTTCGGAAACAATCCGGGCCTTTGGAGATGCTTCTGCCAATATGAACGGATTTTATGCGCTGACATGGAGATTGGCGGATGCTATTTCTCCAAAGATGTGGTACATCAGTAAGGCTCCTTGGTATAATCATGAAGTGCTGGACTCTTCGGAGAAAGTGTATCGGGATTTTGCACTTGCCAATTATGGAGAAAATGCAGTGGATGCCATTACTGACATTATCGATCAAAACGAACCTTTTGCTACCGATTTCGGTGAGTGTCAGGAAACACCCGGATTTAATCAGATGGTACATACTTATCCGTTGATGAATCTTTATTCGATGACTTTTTTGGGGAAAGAATGGAAAGGATGTGGAGATAAAGGCCACCGGATATGCAGAGAAAAAAGGTACAAAAAATGCTCCTTGTGATGAAGGAGGAGAGTGCGTGGGATATATTATGGCTGATGACTGGTTGCAGTATCCGGCAGTTGATTTTAGTAATAGTCCCGAACGAATGTCCATACGGATTGCTTCTGCATCTTCGGGTGGTGTTGCTACTGTTTATCTGGATCGATTGGGAGGACCTGTTATCGCTCGGTTTGAAGTAAAGAACACGGAAGGTTGGCAATCCTGGAAATCATTGACCGTTCCGGTGAAAGGGTTAAAAGGTGTTCATACGCTTTATGTTCGTTTTCAACCTTTTAATGTAATAGCCAAAGCTGGGAAATTAGCTGATAAACAGCTGAAAACAATTGATAGTTGTATGGCCGTTACTTCGGATGTACTTCAACAATTGCGTCTCTCCCGATTACGAGCACGTATTCATGGAGCAGCATGCCATATAGCTTTGAATACTGATTTTGAAAATTATCAATGGAATGATTTACCGGGGAAAATGGATGAATGGGCGCGTAGCTTTTTGTATCGTATTGAAGATATTTCTTCCTATGGAAACATTATGAGTACTCAGAATCGATTTGTGAAACAGAACTATGTAGAGAAGATCAACCAGCTACGTAAACAGCAACGGGTACAGGCTCCTTCGCATATTATAGCTAAAGGTACTCTTGAGGGAGCACAGATTAGTTGGCGTAATGAAGAGCCGGCAGTAAGTTCCTTCGTGGTTTGTCGTAATGGAGAAGAGATTGATACATTGGCGTCTGATGTGAATTGTTATCAGGATAAGTTTCATGGAGCAGCTTCGTATACGGTATATGCAGTGGATATTGAAGGGCATAAAAGCCCTTTGGGAATACCTGCCGATTGTCTGGCCGGGAGTGCTGACCGGGAAGCTCCGGTTATTGTGATTAATTCCCCGTTGACTTCAATAATGGAGGGAACTCCGTTGCACATTCGGTTTTCAGTCGTTGAAAATCGGTTACCGGAATTTGTATCCGGGATATTTCACTATCGGAGAACAGGAGAGAAAGTGTGGAAAAAAATACCATTTAAGCACCGGACCAGAGGTGTCTTCACATTAACCTTACCCGCTTCTGAGATTACGCGTCAGGGAATAGAATACTACATTTCGGTTTCAGATTCTGACAATGTATTTTGCTATCCGGGTTCGGCTCCGGCTCGGAATCATACGGTGGTAGTAACTGAGGTACCGGGAGATGATAAACCCGAAGTTCCGATGATAAAACCAATTTGTGGTAAACGTATGTTTTGGAGTCGTGTGCCAAATGTGGAAATGTATCGCATCTATCGTAGCAGAACTCCTGATTTTAAAATCGGAGCAGATACGTTTGTGACGTTTGTAGCGGGAAATACACAAAGTTTTGCCGATAATGGATTTGATTTCGACGGGACTTCTCTGAAAGGAACTTATTATTATTGCGTGACTTCCGTATCCTTTTGGGATCATGAAAGTGAGGCATCAGAAATCATTCAAATAGATTATTAATGAAAAGAATTGGAATATATATTGTTATTGTAGTATGCATCCTGTCTTGCATATCTTCGCGAAGGAACCTCTTGACAGAAACCAGATTGATGTTGGTTGATACGAGAGCAACTGAACATACGGCGGCATTGTTCTATAACTTGCGGCAACTGACCGGAAAACGGGTGGTTTATGGACAACATAATTATGAAATGGATGGGTTCGATTCGGATAGTACACGCTGGAGGGATGAGGCAAACCGATGTGATGCGTATGATGTGACGGGGGCTTATCCTGCTTTGGCTAGTTTTGATTTCCTTCATTTTACGAATCCTCGCAGTTGGGAAACAAAAGAATTGAATTACATACAGGAAAAATTCCATGTTGCATATAATCGGGGAAATGTTATTACGTTCTGTTGGCATTATTATAATCCGGTGACCGGAGGAAATTTTTATGATACAACACAAGTGGTTCGTCATATCTTGCCGGGAGGTTCTTATCATGCTACCTTCAAAGCCGATTTGAAGATCATTGCTGATTTTGCACACAATGCAAAGGGCGATGACGGAGAGTTGATTCCGATCATATTCCGTCCTTGGCATGAGTTTGATGGTAATTGGTTTTGGTGGGGAAAAAATCATTGTTCGGTTGAAGAATTTAAAAAATTGTATCGGTTTACAGTCACTTATCTCAGAGATTCTTTAGAGGTGCATAACTTTTTATATGCATTTTCTCCGGACTGTGGTTTCACTACTGAGGCCGAATATCTGGAACGTTATCCGGGAGACAAATATGTAGATGTTGTAGGTATGGATAATTATTGGGATTTTCGTCCGGATGGGGGAGATACCTCCCTGGTAGTTCTGAAAGCCCGTATCCTTACACAATATGCGCAAAAGCATGGAAAACTTTCTGCCATTACTGAGACAGGTACACAGACACGTGATTCATTGTGGTATACACAATTGTTATCTATTCTGCGTTCGGAAGGGGTAGCCTTGAATTATGTATGCACTTGGTCGGGGTTTTCTCCTTATAAAGGACATCCGGCAGCAGCCGATTTTTGTCGGTTTAAGAGGGACACTTTGGTGCTCTTCGCTGATGAAATTCCTAATTTTTATACTTGGCACTGAACCTGCTTATAAATAATATCATGGAATGCTAAGATAGTATTAGGTATACATCCATCCAACGCCTATCTTTGCAATATCACTTTCAGGGTGGAAAGAATCTTATAAATAAAATATCTGATGATTATGAAAATCCTATCGACTATCCTATTAACCTTGTTGATTGTGCTTGGGGCGTGCACTTCTCCTCAGGTTTCTCCTGATCCCTTTGTCCGTGTGTCAAACGGACGTCTGACGGTGAATGGAAAACCCTATTATTATATAGGAACTAATTTTTGGTATGGAGCTATTTTGGGGTCACAGGGACAGGGAGGTAACCGGGAGAGATTACTTCGTGAACTGGATTATTTGAAGGCTCTTGGTATTAACAATTTGCGTGTTCTTGTTGGAGCAGACGGAAAAGATGGGATTCCGACGAAAGCTGAGCCTGCACTTCAGGTGGAAGCCGGTGTGTATAATGATACTATTTTTGACGGGCTCGATTTCTTCCTGTCGGAGTTGGATAAACGGGATATGTATGCCGTACTTTTCCTGAATAACAGCTGGGAGTGGTCGGGCGGATATTCCCAGTATCTTTATTGGGCGGGACATGGTGAAGTGCCTATGCCGAATGTAGCCGGATGGGATGCTTTTTCGAATTATGTGGCACAATATGCTAAGTCGGAAAAAGCACACCATTTGTTCCGGAATCATATTACTCACGTTGTAAATCGTGTCAATCGGTATACTGGAAAAAAATATAGTGAAGATCCTGCAATTATGTCTTGGCAGATAGGTAATGAACCCCGTCCGTTCGGTGAGGACAATAAAAAGAGTTTTGCAGCCTGGATTGCCGATTGCGCTGCTCTTATTAAATCTATGGATTCTAACCATTTGGTTTCTATTGGATCGGAAGGAATGGCCGGTTGTGAGGGGGATTTGTCACTTTGGACTTCTATCCATGCCGATGCGAATGTTGATTATACTACGATTCATATTTGGCCGAATAATTGGGGATGGATCGATAAGAAAGATATTCCGGGTACCATCGGGCAGGCAATAGAAAACACCTGCTCTTATATCGATATGCATGTGCAGGAAGCTTTTAAGATAAACAAGCCGCTGGTACTTGAAGAGTTTGGTTTACCGAGAGACAGTGTGAAGTTTACTTCGAATACTTCCACTGTTCAGCGGGACCGGTATTACAGAGCTGTGTTTGATATCGTCGAAAAGCATGCTGCCGAAAAGGGTGTTTTCCAAGGATGTAACTTCTGGGCATGGGGTGGATTTGCGGAACCTCAACATCTCTTTTGGCAAAGGGGAGATGACTATATGGGAGATCCCGGGGCAGGAGGAACAAGGGCTGAATTCGGTTTATGCAACAGATTCGACGATAAATATGATAAAGGAGGCGGTAAGTGATATTAACCAGATAATTCAGAAACAATGAAAATGAAATTAATATGCTTTTTGATGTTGAGTGTGTTTTTTATTTTTCCGGTTCGGGCTAAAAACACATTCGGGAAGAAAAAAGACAAAGTGACGCGCTTGCATTTTTATGACCTGAATAAGAATGGGCGGATGGACACTTATGAAAACCCTTCTGCTCCTGTGGAGTATCGTGTGGAGCATCTTTTGTCACAGATGACTTTGGAGGAAAAGGTAGGACAGATGCTTACTTCATTGGGGTGGCCCATGTACGAACGGGTGGGAGAGGACATCCGCCTGACCCCTCAGTTGGAGAAAGAAATCGGAGAGTACCATATCGGATCGCTCTGGGGTTTTATGCGGGCTGATCCGTGGACGCAACGTACGTTGCATACCGGACTCAATCCTTCGCTGGCTGCCCGAGCGTCCAATCGTCTTCAATCTTACGTCATAGAACATAGCCGTTTGGGTATTCCGCTGTTTCTGGCGGAAGAATGTCCGCATGGCCACATGGCGATTGGTACAACAGTATTTCCGACTTCCATCGGTCAGGCAAGTACCTGGAATCCGGAACTGATCCGGCAGATGGGACGTGTCATTGCTATTGAAGCAAGTGCTCAGGGAGCACACATCGGCTATGGACCGGTACTCGACTTGGCCCGTGATCCGCGTTGGTCGCGTGTAGAGGAAACTTATGGAGAAGATCCTTATCTGAATGGGGTGATGGGAACTGCTCTGGTACGTGGTTTTCAGGGAGAGACATTAAACGACGGTAAAAGCGTGATAGCGACCCTCAAACATTTTGCTTCGTATGGCTGGACGGAAGGCGGACATAACGGAGGTACTGCCCATATAGGCGAGCGCGAACTGGAAGAGGCTATCTTTCCTCCTTTTCGTGAGGCGGTAGGTGCCGGGGCATTGTCTGTGATGAGTTCATACAATGAAATAGACGGAAATCCATGTACCGGAAGTCGTTATTTGTTAACGGATATCCTGAAAGATCGTTGGCAATTCAAAGGTTTTGTCGTGTCCGATTTGTATGCTGTCGGAGGATTACGGGAACATGGTGTTGCCGGCAATGACTATGAGGCGGCCATAAAGGCCGTGAATGCCGGAGTGGATAGTGATTTGGGAACGAATGTCTATGCTGAGCAGTTGGTTGCTGCGGTCAAAAGAGGGGATGTTGCTGTAGCAACGATAGATAAGGCGGTACGTCGCATTTTATCTCTCAAATTCCAAATGGGATTGTTTGATGATCCATTTGTAGATGAAAAGCAGGCAGTACAACTTGTTGCCTCTTCCGAACATACCGGACTGGCTCGTGAAGTAGCCCGTCAGTCAATCGTTCTGCTTAAGAATAAGGACAAGCTGTTGCCGTTGAAGAAGGATATTCGTACCCTTGCTGTTATAGGTCCCAATGCCGATAATGTGTATAATATACTTGGAGACTATACTGCTCCTCAAGCCGATGGGACTGTAGTGACAGTCTTGGATGGAATTCGACAGAAGGTCTCTAAAGAAACTCGTGTGCTGTATGCCAAGGGGTGTGCAGTGCGTGATTCTTCCCGTACCGGATTTAAAGATGCTATAGAAACAGCCCGTAATGCCGATGCCGTAGTAATGGTAATGGGAGGATCGAGTGCCCGGGATTTTTCCTCGGAATATGAAGAAACCGGTGCGGCAAAAGTCACTATAAATCAGATCAGTGATATGGAAAGTGGCGAAGGCTATGATCGAGCCACACTTCATCTTATGGGAAGACAACTGGAGTTGTTGGAAGAAATCTCCAGGTTGGGTAAACCGGTGGTATTGGTATTGATTAAAGGGCGTCCGTTATTGATGGAGGGAGCTATTCAAGAGGCAGAGGCAATTGTGGATGCCTGGTATCCGGGCATGCAGGGAGGGAATGCTGTGGCCGATGTGCTTTTCGGTGATTACAATCCCGCAGGACGTCTCACTCTTTCTGTGCCACGTTCGGTCGGTCAGTTGCCGGTATACTACAATACAAGACGGAAAGGAAATCGTAGCCGATATGTTGAAGAACCGGGTACTCCTCGTTATCCTTTCGGTTATGGTCTTAGTTATACAACTTTTTCCTATACGGATATGAAAGTGCAGGTAACTGAAGGAAGTGATGATTGCCGGGTAGATGTAACAGTAACCATACAAAATCAGGGTACTGCAGATGGTGATGAAGTGGCACAACTCTATTTCCGGGATGACGTAAGCAGTTTTACGACTCCTGCCAAGCAGTTACGGGCGTTCAGCCGTATTCACCTGAAGGCTGGTGAATCCCGAGAAGTAACTTTTACTCTTGATAAGAAGTCATTGGCTCTGTATATGCAAGAGGGGGAATGGGTGGTCGAACCGGGACGCTTTACAATAATGGTGGGAGGCTCTTCCGAGGATATTGCCTGCCGACAAGCATTTGAGATAAACCGAAAATATACTTTTAAAATGTAAACGTCATGAACAGATCAAGAGATAAAGTGCGTTGTGCACTCAATCATCAGAATGCAGGTAGTATACCGGTTGATTTCGGGTCTACAGCAGTCACGGGTATCCATTGCCGTATTGTGGAAGCGCTAAGAAACTATTATGGACTGGCACCCCGTCCGGTGAAGATTGTAGATGCTTTTCAGATGTTAGGAGAGATAGATGCGGAACTAGCCGAAAAGATCGGAGTAGACTGTATAGGTATAGGTGGACCCAAAGATATCTTCGATTTGGATACGACTCGTATGCACGAACAGACGACCCCTTGGGGGCAACGGGTGTTGGTGCCTGAAGCAATGGATTTAACTCCTGATATGCGGGGAGATGTATATGTGTATGCCGGTGGGGATCAAAATTATCCCCCCAGTGCCGTGATGCCCAAAGGATGTTATTTCATTAATGCTATTGAGCGTCAGCAGCCCATTGAAGAAGATCGTTTGGACCCGGAAGACAATGTAGAAGAGTTCGGGCTATTGACAGAGAATGATCTGGCTTATTACTGTGCTGAGGCAGACAAGGCATATCAGACCGGCAGAGCTGTTGTTGCCAGTTTCGGGGGAACGGCTCTGGGGGATGTTGCTTTTGTTCCCGGTATGGGATTGAAGCAGCCCAAGGGGATTCGTAGTGTGGTAGAATGGTATATGTCTACTGCTATGCGGCAGGACTATTTGCATCAGGTATTTGAGAAAGAGATCGACATTGCCATTGCCAATTATGAAAAACTCTGGGCTGCATTAGGAGATAAGATAGATGTGGTGTTGACATGTGGGACCGATTTCGGTTCCCAGGAATCACAGTTTTGCTCTATAGATACCTTCCGTGAGCTTTGGTTACCACACTATCGACGGATGAATGATTGGATACATCAACATACTACCTGGAAAATCTTTAAGCATTCCTGTGGAGCTATTATCCCGATTCTACCCGGATTGATCGAAGCCGGATTTGATATTATCAATCCGGTTCAGATTAATGCCAAAGACATGGATTCCAGAAGATTGAAAGAGGAATTCGGCAGTCAATTGACCTTTTGGGGCGGTGGGGTAGATACGCAAAAGATACTGCCTTTCGGTACTCCCGATGAGATACGTCGCCATGTAATGGGGCAGTGTGAGATATTGGGCCGTGACGGAGGTTTTGTTTTCAATGCTGTCCATAATGTTCAGGCCAATGTTCCGGTAGACAATGTAGTTGCGATGTTCGATGCTCTAAAGGATATCTCTTGATAATTTTCAGAAAATACTATTCCTACCATGTTTTGCCTGTATTGATCATCAGATGGCTTTGAAATTCTCTTAAAGTCCCCTGATAGATCGGTTGGCAAATCGTAAAATCATCTCGCTGTACAATAAATTTATGTTAGGTAATCTTTAAGAAAGAGTATCTATATATTATTAATCTTATAAATGATAAAAGCTATGAACAACCTCAATGAATTATATGAAGCCATTTTGGCCGGTAAATTGGAACAGGCAGTCAGTGTTACCCAGGAAGCTGTTGCCGGAGGAGCAGCACCCCAGGAAATCATTAATGAATATATGATTAAAGCCATGGAAGCCATTGGAGCACGTTTTGAATCGGGACAAGTGTTTGTTCCGAACCTCTTGATGAGTGCCCGTGCCATGCGTGGTGCCCTCGATATACTCAAACCACTGATGCAAGGGCAGGTCAATTCGTATATCGGTCGGATTGTGATTGGTACGGTAAAAGGGGATTTGCATGATATAGGTAAAAACTTGGTTGCTTCGATGTTTGAAGGATGTGGGTTTGAAGTCATCAATCTGGGAGTGGATGTATCGAGTGATAAATTCATTTCTGCGGCATTGGAAAATAAGGCAGATATTATTTGCATGTCCGCACTGCTCACCACTACCATGAATTACATGAAGGAAGTGATCGATGCCCTTGAAACCTCCGGGTTGAGGGGAAAAGTAAAAGTAATGGTAGGAGGAGCACCTGTCAGCGATGCCTTTGCCAAATCTATCGGTGCCGATGCCTATACCAGTAATGCCAATGCAGCCGTAATAATGGCCAAGAAGTTGATAAACGCCTGTTGAATATGCCACTGGTGAATTCCCATATTGTTGAAGAGTGTCTGCCTTTCACTTCGTTGAGACTCGATCCGGAGGATATTAATCTTTCAATGGGAGCCGGTTACGTGCCTGATGCGGAGATACAGGCAATATCTGATGCATTGGAAACAGAGATTGCCGGAATTTGTACACCCCGCTTTCTGTATGCTCTGTTCGATGCCGAGCCGGCCGGTACTTGTGAGGTGGGAGTAAACGGTATTTCTCTGAAAACAGGATCTGTTATAACTCCTTATCTTAAAGATGCTGCGGGCTATGTACTCTTTGTTGCTACTGCGGGGTACGAGTTTGAGGCTTTTCAGCATAGGATAGGCAGTCAGGGAGACATCTTACGCGAATTTCTTCTGGATGCTTACGGTTCGGCAATTGCTGAAGCAGTTGTCCGTGAAGTATGCCGGAAAGTGGAATCCCGAATGTTTCCTTTGGGATACGGAGTCAGTCATCCTTACAGTCCCGGTTATTGCGGATGGCACGTCACGCAACAGCAGTTGCTTTTCAGCTGCTTGCCTGAATTTCCCTGCGGGGTCCGATTGAGTGATTCTTCGCTGATGTCGCCTATTAAATCGGTCAGTGGTATTATTGCTTATGGTCCATGTATTGTCAAACGGAAATATGGATGCGAACTATGCGGCAAAGCCGATTGCTATAAAAACAGAAATAAACTAAACAGATAGAATGTTATGGAACTATCACTATATATAAAAGATAAATTAGTATCAGGAAAACGGGTAGCCATCCCCATTATGACCCATCCGGGTATTGAATTGTTAGGGAAACGGGTATTGGATGCCGTAACGAACGGTGAAATTCATTATCACGCTATCCGTGTCTTGAACGAATGTTTTCCGCAATCGGCGGCTTGTACCACTATTATGGATCTTACCGTGGAAGCAGAAGCTTTTGGAGCTCGACTTAGTATGTCCCCCAATGAAGTACCCAGTGTTTGCGGACGTTTGCTCACTGGATATGCAGATGTTGAGGCTTTGCAGATTCCTTCGGTCGAATCGGGACGCATGCCTCAGTATTTGCTGGCCGACCGCCTGGCAGCAGAAGGAATAGACAAGCCCGTGCTGGCCGGTTGTATCGGTCCCTATTCTCTGGCAGGTCGTCTATACGATATGACGGAAATTATGATGGCTATCTATACCGAGCCCGATACTGTTCTGCTTTTACTGGAGAAATGCACGGAATTCATTCTCCGTTATTGTCTGGCTATCAAAGAGACCGGAGTGGCCGGTGTTATTATGGCGGAACCGGCTGCCGGACTTCTTTCGAATGAAGATTGTCAACGCTATTCTTCGGTCTATGTGAAACGTATTATCGATGCTGTCCAGGATGATTCGTTTGCAGTTATTCTGCATAATTGCGGTAACACCGGACATTGCACTGCTGCTATGCTGGCTACCGGTGCTAAAGGGTATCATTTCGGAAATAAAGCGGATATGATAACTGCTCTCCGGGAATGCCCTTCGGATGTATGGGTGATGGGTAATCTGGACCCTGTAGGAGTGTTCAGGGTACTGACGCCTGAAGATGTTTTTGCACGGACAGAAGAACTTCTGACCTGTACCGGAGAATACGCTAACTTTATTATATCCACCGGTTGCGATACTCCGCCCGAAGTACCTTTTGACAATATTCAGGCCTTTTATCTGGCTGTAGAGAAGTACAATAAGGGTAGGTGAATGATAATACCAGTATTGGATAATATTGTACTTGTTTTCAAGGGGGAACCCTCGTACTTTTGCATAGTATTCATCGTTAAATAAACGAATTATGATAAAGAGAATAAAGATATTAGCTACAGGTGCACTGCTATTGGCAGGATTGGGTGCTTGTTCACCTTCCGGAAAGAAAACAGGAGCGGATTCGACTGTCGACACTCTGCGAACGGCGGAAACAGTGAATTTACTGAATAATCTACGGAAGGTTCCCACACAGGGGATTATGTTTGGTCATCATGACGATCCGCTTTACGGTGTCGGCTGGGAAGGTGACGAAGATCGCAGTGACGTGAAAAGTGTGTGTGGTGATTATCTGGCTGTCATGTCGTTTGATCTGGGCCACATTGAACTGGAAAGAGAGAAAAGTCTGGATAACGTGCCGTTTCGCAAAATACGTCAGGAGACGATTAATCAATATAAAAGGGGAGGAGTGGTTTCTTTTAGCTGGCATCTCGATAACCCCTTGACCGGTAAAGATGCGTGGGATGTGAGTGATACGACGGTTGTAGCTTCCATACTGCCCGGTGGTGTACATCATGCGAAATTTATAAGTTGGCTCGATGCTGTTGCAGCCTTTATGAATACTTTGGAGACGGAAGAAGGTACAAAAATACCGGTTATTTTCCGTCCCTGGCACGAGCATACCGGCAGTTGGTTCTGGTGGGGACAAAATCTTTGCACGGCCGACCAGTATAAGGCTCTTTGGCGGATGACGCATGATCGTATGCATGCCCGGGGAGTAAAGAACCTGCTTTATGCTTATTCACCGGGATCGGAACCCAAAGATTCGACTGCTTATCTGGAGCGTTATCCGGGAGATGATATCATCGATCTGGTGGGCTTTGACACCTATCAGTTCGACCGGACACAATATATGGAGCAATTGGATAAGTCGCTTGCTATCCTGACTGAAGTAGGTAAGGCGCACGATAAGCCTATAGCCATTACCGAAACCGGTTTCGAGGCTATTCCCGATTCTGTCTGGTGGACACAGACTCTCTATCCGGTAATCAGCAAGTATCCTATCAGTTATGTGTTGGTGTGGCGCAATGCACGTGAAAGGGTAAACCACTATTATGCTCCTTATCCCGGACAGGTGTCCGCCGATGACTTTGTGAAGTTCTACCGTGAACCGAAAACTCTGTTTGTGTCGGACGTGAAGAACCTTTATAAATAGAAAATCAAATAAATAACGATAAAAACACTGTCCATTATGAGTCTGTTTAATGATAAAGTTGCTAAATTGCTTGCCGGGCATGAAGCACTGCTGATGCATAAGAATGAACCGGTAGAAGAGGGAAACGGAGTGATTACGCGTTACCGTTACCCTGTACTGACTGCAGCGCATACTCCTGTCTTCTGGCGATACGACCTGAACGAGGAGACGAATCCTTTTTTGATGGAACGTATCGGTATGAATGCGACGTTGAATGCCGGAGCCATTAAGTGGGATGGGAAGTACCTGATGTTGGTGAGAGTGGAGGGAGCAGACCGCAAATCTTTTTTTGCTGTTGCCGAAAGCCCGAACGGTATTGATAATTTCCGCTTCTGGGAGTATCCGGTGACCTTACCCGAAGATGTGGTTCCTGCAACCAATGTATACGATATGCGTCTCACTGCCCATGAAGATGGGTGGATATATGGCATCTTTTGTGCCGAACGGCACGATGACAATGCTCCCATAGGTGATTTATCGTCAGCTACAGCCACTGCCGGCATTGCCCGTACCAAAGACCTGAAAAATTGGGAACGTCTGCCGGATCTGAAAACAAAGAGTCAGCAACGTAATGTGGTGCTGCACCCCGAGTTTGTGGATGGAAAGTATGCACTTTATACCCGTCCGCAAGACGGATTTATCGATACCGGTAGCGGAGGTGGTATCGGATGGGCATTGATTGACGATATAACCCATGCCGAGGTTGGAGAAGAGAAGATCATCGACAAACGATATTATCATACCATCAAGGAGGTGAAGAACGGTGAAGGGCCGCATCCTATCAAGACTCCTCAGGGATGGCTTCATCTGGCACACGGAGTACGCAATTGTGCTGCCGGGCTCAGGTATGTATTGTATATGTATATGACATCGTTGGATGATCCCACCCGGCTGATAGCTTCTCCGGCGGGGTACTTTATGGCTCCGGTAGGAGAAGAGCGCATTGGGGATGTGTCGAATGTGCTTTTTTCGAATGGTTGGATAGTCGACGATGACGGAAAAGTATTTATCTACTATGCTTCGTCGGACACCCGTATGCATGTAGCTACCTCAACTATCGAACGGTTGGTGGATTACTGCCTGCACACTCCTCAGGACGGCTTTTCTTCCTCAGCTTCGGTAGAGATACTGAAAAACCTGATTGAACGAAATCTGAGATTGATGAAATAAGAAAACCAAGAATAGAATGACTGCCATGATTACACTGAAAGAGAAGATCGGTTACGGACTGGGCGATATGGCTTCGTCCATGTTCTGGAAACTGTTCGGGTCCTATCTGATGATTTTTTATACCGATGTATTCGGCTTGCCTGCTGCCGTGGTAGGAACCATGTTTCTGATTACCCGGGTATGGGATTCGGCTTTCGATCCGATCGTGGGAGTGATTGCCGATCGCACACAGACCCGCTGGGGGAAATTTCGTCCTTATCTGCTGTATCTTGCCGTTCCTTTTGCACTGATTGGTATTTTTACTTTCACCACTCCGGAGTTGAATGATACCGGAAAACTGGTCTATGCCTACATCACCTATTCTTTGATGATGATGGTATATTCGGCTATCAATGTGCCTTATGCTTCACTGCTGGGAGTGATGAGTCCTGACCCGAAAGAACGGAATACCCTGTCCACTTACCGTATGACTTTTGCCTATATCGGCAGTTTTATTGCTTTGCTGCTCTTCATGCCGATGGTCAACCTGTTTGGTGGTGCAGAAGACGAGCAACGGGGATGGATGTTGAGTGTGGTGGTGATTGCTGTGATGTGTGCGGCTCTGTTTTATCTTTGTTTCGCCTTGACACGTGAACGGGTAAAACCGATCAGGGAAGTACAAAACTCCCTGAAAGACGATTTGAAAGATTTGCTTCACAACCGTCCGTGGTGGATTCTGCTCGGAGCCGGAGTGGCAGCTTTGGTATTCAATTCTATTCGTGACGGAGCTACGGTTTATTACTTCAAGTACTTTGTTGTGGAAGAGGATTACTCCACGGTTTCCTTCTTTGGCGTTTCTTTTGTGCTGAGCGGCCTTTATCTGGCAGTGGGACAGGCTGCCAATATTGTGGGAGTGATTCTTGCAGCTCCGGTCAGTAACCGTATTGGCAAAAAAAACACATACATGGGAGCCATGAGTCTGGCTACTCTCCTTTCCGTTATCTTTTATTGGTTTGGGAAAGGAGACATCACCCTGATTTTTGTTTTTCAGGTGCTGATCAGTATCTGTGCCGGAAGTATTTTCCCTTTGCTCTGGTCCATGTACGCCGACTGTGCTGACTATTCGGAACTGAAGACCGGCAACCGGGCTACAGGTCTGATCTTTTCGTCTTCGTCCATGAGCCAGAAGTTCGGTTGGGCTATCGGAAGTGCACTGACCGGTTGGTTGTTGGCTTACTTCGGCTTTCGTGCCAACGAAGTGCAGAGTGTAGAGGCTATTCATGGGATTAAGATGTTTCTCAGCTGGTTGCCCGCTGTCGGAACAGTTCTGTCCGTCGTTTTTATCAGTATGTATCCGCTGTCGGAGAAGAAGATGAGAGAGGTGACTTCAGAGTTGGAGAAGAGAAGAAAGGCTATTCAATCATAATTCAGACATCATATGGACGAGATTCTTAAACAAGAAATGCAGAAAGAGCTTACTACCCGTATTCTTCCTTACTGGATGGAACGGATGGTAGATCAGGAGAACGGTGGATTTTACGGACGCATCACCGGACAGGAGGAATTAATGCCCCGGGCCGATAAAGGGGCTATTCTGAATGCGCGTATTTTATGGACCTATTCTGCTGCCTATCGTCTGCTGGGTAGAGAGGAGTACAAAGAGATGGCAAACCGTGCCAAACGATACCTTATCGACCACTTTTATGATTCCGAGTTCGGAGGGGTCTACTGGTCACTCAATTATAGAGGTGAGCCGCTGGATACCAAGAAACAGATTTATGCCATCGGCTTTGCCATTTACGGACTGAGCGAGTTCCATCGGGCTACCGGAGATCCGGAAGCATTGATGTATGCCGTCCGTTTATTCAATGATATAGAGTCCCACAGCTTTGATGGGCTGAAGAACGGTTATTGTGAAGCGCTTACCCGTGAATGGAACGAAATAGCCGATATGCGCCTCAGCGAGAAAGATGCGAATGAACGCAAGACCATGAATACCCATCTGCATATCCTCGAACCTTACACCAACCTGTACCGGGTCTGGAAAGATGCACGGCTGGAACGTCAGCTCTACAACCTGATAGGACTTTTTACAGAGAAGATACTGGATAAGGACACATCCCATTTACAACTCTTTTTCGATAACGACTGGCAAAGCAAATACCCGGTCGTCTCTTATGGACATGATATCGAAGCCTCATGGTTGTTGCATGAAGCCGCCCGGGTATTGGGAGACGCCGGACTCATTGCGGAGATAGAACCTGTTGTAAAGAAGATAGCTGCGGCTGCATCCGAAGGACTTACTTCCGACGGAGGAATGATATATGAAAAGAATCTCACTACCGGACACATCGACGGCGACTACCATTGGTGGGTACAAGCCGAAACCGTAGTCGGATACTATAACCTGTTCCGATATTTCGGTGATCGCGGGGCTTTGCAACATTCCATCGACTGCTGGGAGTTTATTAAACGGCATTTGACTGACGATGTGCATGGCGAATGGTTCTGGAGCCTTCGTGCCGACGGTAGCCTGAACCGGGATGATGATAAGGCCGGCTTCTGGAAATGTCCTTATCATAACGGACGTATGTGCATCGAGCTGTTGGGCGAATAACTGTATTGTTTCCTGTTTCGTTAGATTGTTTTCCAAACTTTTTGTACTTTTGGGCACAATTTACCGAATATGAAAAACAAGCACGTCAAAAGAATAAACCTGCTTTTGTCCATCTTATTGGGAGCAGGTGTCTTCATTTTCTTCGGAGTATACTACTCCTACCATCTGCATTATCAGGAACAGTTCCAGATGTTTCTCTTTACATCCGACTATTTTGTCGAACAAGTATCCCATCCCGGGGGAATGGCGGACTATCTGGGAGGCTTTCTCACCCAATTCTATTATTATTCGTGGGCGGGAGCCGCTATCTTGACCGGTGCAATAGGGGGTATTCACAGGTTGATGGTTTGGATTGCAAACCGCCTGGGCGGACACCCGGCATGGTATCCGCTTACTCTGCTACCTTCTTTATGTTTCTTTATTCTGTTCTGCGACGAAAATTTTCTTCTTTCCGGAGCCATCTCTGTGGGAATGGTGCTGGGAGCACTCATCGGATATACATTTATTGAGAATAGGCGGATACGCCTGATTTATTGGGGAGTCGGCATTCCGCTGCTTTATCTGCTGGCGGGAGGATGTGCATGGCTTTTCATTCCATTGATATGGATAACTGAGTTTTGCCGGTTTGCCGGTAGGCGTCTGCCTTGGTGGATTCTGGTGGGAGGTACATTGGGAATTGCCGGAGTGACCTATTGGATATCCTGGGCTGTATTTCCATATCCGGCCGACCGCCTGTTGTGGGCGATCGGAAGTTATCGTTTTCCATTAGTCTTTCCACAAATGCAGGTGATAGCCTGGCTGGCTGTGATTCTGGTACCGTTATTGGTAGCTCGTTTGCCCGAGAAGATGACTTGGAGATACTACTCGGGAGCATGGGTTCTGCAATTTATCCTGATGTTGTTTGTTTTGAATCTGTATGGCAAATACGGTATCGGGTTGAATAAAGAGGAAGTGATGGGGTATGATTATCATGTGCGCATGCAAGAATGGGATGAAGTGATTGCGATGGCGGAAAAGAAAGCACCCGATACACCGATGTCGGTTTCTTGTCTCAATTTGGCTTTAGCAATGAAAGGGCAGCTGCCGGAACGTATGTTTAGTTTTTACCAGCGGGGGAAGGAAGGACTACTGATGTCATTTGTCAACGACTTCACCATTCCTTTGGTAGCCGGTGAACCTTATTATTACCTGGGATTGGTCAATGTGGCGCAGCAGTTTGTCTTCGAGGCTATGGAGGCCGTTCCGGATTACCGGAAGAGTGTGCGTTGTTTTAAAAGGCTTGCTGAGACCAATTTGATTAATGGCAGGTACGAAGTGGCCCGGAAGTATCTGCGTATCTTGCAGCATACCCTCTTTTATAAAGATTGGGCTACTGAAACTCTGGCTTGCCTGAATGATGAAGACCGGGTCAATGCACATCCGGAATACGGGAGATTGAGGAGGCTTACTCCGCGAACCGATTTCTTCTTTAACCCTGACCTGCCGGAGATGACATTGGAGTTCCTGCTTCATGCAAATCCCCGCAACCGGATGGCGTATGAGTATTTGATGGCTTGTACACTCTTGAAGAAGGATGTGGGACGTTTTGTGCATTATTATCCTTTGGGAGCCGATCTGGGATATTCTTCCGTTCCCAAGGGCTATCAGGAAGCGTTGTTGTTCTATTGGCTTATGAGCAAACACACTGCAACAGATACAATTCCCTGGAAGATAGACCCGCAGACAGAGAATAGATTGAGAGAATACGCGCAGATTTTCACATCTACCCGTTCGGCAGATGCATTGTCTGCCCGATTCGGAGATACATATTGGTTTTATGCAGACTTTAGATAAGATGGAAAAGATAAAATACTGTTTTAGCATGATAGGGCTGCTCTTCTTGTTTGCAGCTTGTCAAGAGAAGGTGACATCCCCTGCCAGGGTGGATACATTGCCATCGATATTTCCCGATTATGTCGGGGTTACCATTCCCTCTACCATTGCCCCGCTTAACTTCCGGGTGACGGACGATGGGGTAGAGGCGGTTGATGTCGTGATTGCCGGTACGAAAGGAAAGCCTGTACGGCTGAATGGAAGATTGGTAGACATTCCCGCCAAGCAATGGCACGAACTTCTTGAAAGTAATAAGGGAGACAGCATCGAGGTGAAAGTCTCTGTCCGCCAGGGGAAGAAGTGGAAAGAGTATCGTCCGTTTTCCGATATATGTCAGTCCTTTCCCGATCGATTACGGGTTGGTATACCGTTTGCTCGCACCCGGATATGAAGTGTACAGCAAGATGGGGATCTACGAACGTGAACTTTCAACATTCCGCCAGACTCCTTTATTTGAGAATACGCAGGTGACGGCCGCCTGCATCAATTGCCATGCTTTCAACCGGACGGAGCCCACACCGTCGAGCGTACATGTAAGAGGCGGGCATGGAGCCACTGTAATCGACACAGGAGATCGGTTGGAATTTCTCGATACCAAAGCCGACGGGCAATTGTCGGCCTGTGTCTATCCGTACTGGCATCCTTCGGGCGAATACATCGCTTATTCGGTGAACAAAACCAATCAGGCCTTTCATCTGGGAGGAAAGAAGCCGATAGAGGTATTCGACCAGGCTTCGGATGTGGTGGTTTATCATCCCCGGTCCCATCGGATACTGACTACTCCTTTGCTGAGTACGGCTTCGTTTGAAACTTTTCCGGCATTCTCGCCCGACGGACGAACGCTTTATTTCTGTTCGGCCGAGCAGAAAGAGATGCCTGTCCGATACAAAGACGTGAAATACAGCTTGTGCAGCATTGCTTTCCATCCCGAAGACGGAACGTTCGGTGACCGGATCGATACGTTGATCTCAGCCCGCACGCTGGACAAAAGTATCTCTTTCCCCAAACCTTCGTTCGATGGAAAATACCTGATGTTCACGCTTTCCGATTATGGGAACTTCTCCATCTGGCACAAAGAGGCCGATCTCTGGCTGCTGGACTTGAAGACCGGAACCTATCGCAACTTGGAGGAAGTGAACAGTGACGACACGGAAAGCTATCACAACTGGAGCAGCAATTCACATTGGTTTGTGTTCAGCAGCCGGAGAGGTGACGGGTTGTACACCCGCCTTTATATCTCCTCGGTGGACGGACAAGGGCGTATAGGGAAACCTTTCCTGCTGCCTCAGCAAGATCCGTATACGTTCTACGATCAGTTGATCTATTCGTATAATGTTCCCGAGTTTGTGTCTGCTCCGGTGCAATGGGACAAGCGGGAGATGGCCAAAGGGCTGATGTCGAAGGAGCGAGTTAAAGTGAAATAAAAGATGAGTAAGAATATGGAATACAGAAAACATAGAATAGAGTATTTAAGGACTACTGTTGAATATTCCCTTTTTGGGGGGTGAGGGAGGAACGAGAGAGGCGCATTTGATGTTTCATGTCGATCCGGAAGCGGGGAGTTATGAAGAGCAGCTGACGGCCATTCGTAAAGCATACCATAGGATACTGAGCAGGAAGGTGAAAATCAGGGGAATGGTACCCGTGTTTTGCCGTTACTTCCTGAGTGATGCCGCCAATCAGTGGGAGGCTTTGCAGGTTGTCTTGCAGAAAGAGCCGTCGTGCGCTGTCTCTGTCGTGCAACAGCCCCCGTTGGATGGAAGTAAGATTGCTTTGTGGGTCTATCTGACCTCCGAACCGAATGCCGCTTACAAGCATTACTGGACAGCCGGTGCGGGTGTGTCTTGCGGCAAATCGGAACGGCAGATGAAAACCTTGTTGAAATCTTATGAAGCCGATCTGGTAGTAAAAGGCTGTACGCTGGCTTCCGATTGCATCCGTACCTGGATCTTTGTGCAGAACGTGGATGTGAATTATGCCGGCATTGTCAAGGCACGCCGTGAAAACTTTCTGGGGCAGGGACTGACCGAATCGACCCATTATATAGCCAGTACCGGCATAGAGGGACGGCATGCCGATCCGAAGATACATGTGCTGTTTGATGCCTATGCGGTAAAAGGATTGCAGCCGGGACAGGTGACTTACCTGCATGCGCTGTCTCATCTCAGCCCGACAGCCTTGTATGGAGTGACTTTCGAACGGGGAACTTCCGTGGAGTATGGCGACCGTCGTCATCTCTTTATCAGCGGTACGGCGAGTATCGATCATCGCGGTGAAGTGGTTCATGTAGGTGATGTCCGGGAACAGACCCGGCGGATGTGGGAAAATGTAGAGAAGTTGCTCGAAGAGGGCAAAGCCGGTTTTGAGGATGTGGCGCAGATGATTGTTTATCTGCGGGACGCTTCGGATTATCCGGTTGTGCGCGCTTTGTTTGCCAAACGCTTTCCTGATACACCGATACAGTTTGTTGTTGCTGCTGTATGCCGGCCTGCTTGGCTGATCGAGATGGAGTGTATAGCGATCGTCGCTAACAGTAACTCCTCTTATGAATCATTCTGATAGATTATATTCGATTCTTCTTTCAAAAAGATATGAAATGCGCTGTTTGACAAACAGCGCATTTCTTTTTTCAGGTCCGTCTGGGAGAAGAAAAGCCCGACAAAAGGACTTTCTGCTCCGGAAAGCCAAGGTCCGGGGCTCCGAAAGCCGGGATTTGATGAGAATAGGCCGGAGTTTCGGAGAAAAGAAGCAAGCATTTGCTCCGAAAGAAGTAAGCGTTTCCCGGAAATGCTTACTTCTTTTCGAAATATCTCCTAATGTTTTTCCGGATTACTCCTATTGTTTCCGATCGGAGGCTCAAAAGTGGACGGAATCTTTCCGGTTACTACTCTGAGATGAACAAAGCGGAAGTGATAAAAAGTTGTGTTTAGAGGGGTATCACTGTCTATCGGTTGCCTGTCCTCTGGAAAGTAGTGCGGTTTTGTTTGTCTTTGGCTTGTTTGGCCTACGAAAGCAATCATGCCGGATTGCCATAGGAGGCGTTTTTCGCAGAGTACCTTTCCCTCGGGCCGAAAGAAAGCAATCTGAGAGGATTGAAATATCATTTGGACAGAATGTCAAAACCGCTCTGTTAAGCGGCAATGAATAAGACTCTGTGGTGAATTCAATACTCTGTCTCTTGCGGGTTGAAGTTACACCATCCTTGGGTCCACTCCGGATAACCGGTTTCTTCCCTTTCGCTGAATACTACGTTATCCGCTGAGGCCGGTGTGCCCTCCATGTCCGACGGATATCCGCTGATCCGGCAGTTCCGGAAAGTCACCGATGTATTGTTGCCCATATACAGTGCCGCGCCGAATAGCCCGAGCATGCTTTCATTCTCTGGCCGGAGGCCGCCGCCATTGATAAAGTCGGGATGATTTACGAACGAGGCATCCCCTGAGGCAGGGCCATAGATCGTGACATCTTCAAAGGTGGCGGCTGTGGTAGGTGTCGCAGGAGTGTTCGTGCCATTATTGCTGCATTCGAAGGCATGAGAACCTGTGATGTCCGCTATTCGCGGATGGCGGATGCCTAACAGATGCCGGCATGTGCCACTATAGCCGTTGTCTATGTCGAAATCGTCGTCCCAGCAGTGATAGGCCACCAGATATTCCGCATGAACCGTTCCGCCGAACCATTCGAAGGCATCGTCGTTGGCATACGATACTTGCAGGTGGTCTATTTGCGTGCCGTTTCCTACCGAACCGAAGGTGATGCCATTGATCTCCTGGTTTTTCTTGAACGGATATCCCGCAAACTCTACACGGACGTAGCTCAGGACGCCCGAATTATCCGCGTTGTTCGGACCTCCGTGCATGGTACGCGGGCCTCCCTCTATCTGCATGATGTCTTCATTGTTCCGGGCATAACCACATAAAATCAATCCTCCCCAGTCACCCGGTTTCCGTTTCCCGGCGGGCATTTCGGAGGTGAATACGATGGGAGCATCTACCGTTCCCCTGGCAATCAGTTTCCCGCCCGGTTCTACAATCAGGGCGGCGCGGGTTTCCTTGTCTCCTTTGATAACGGTGCCCGCTTCAATGGTCAGCGTCGAACCGTAAGTGACGTAACACCATCCCTTCATCAGGTAAGTGCCCCGTTTTCAGGTATTGATGATCTTTTATCTCGAAGGTCTGTTCTCCGTTTCCGATGATATTCTCACCATAAATAATGTTATTGCCCTGTCCGTTGTTCTCGTCGTCCGTACAGCTGCTGCCGGTCAGGCACACCAGTGCTGTCAATGCGATGATCTTTAGTCTGTATCTGTCCATAGTTTGAAAAACAGGTAAAGCACCGGACCAGCAGGACTGTCCGGTGCTTCATTCTGTGAGTGTATACGTGATTTATAACTTGGTCCAACCTTTGGTCCATTCATTGTCTGCTTTCACTGCACCTTTATAAGCCGCTTTTTCAAAGAAGCTGTCTGCTGACAGGTCGGCTCCTCCGTCCTGTGTTCCGATAAAGATATTGCTGAAGCTCAAAGTCTGGTTGATGGCATTGTGATTGCCTTCGGCTGTGAACAGGGCAGAAGAGTAACCGCCGTCACCGCTTGCCTTGATATCTCCCGCGATAGCGATGTAGTTCAGTACCGAAGGACCGTCGATCAGGAATTTCTCGGTCTGTTCTGTTTCGGTAGTCAGGTTGTTGGCCTTGCCTGTAACGAGTGCATTGTAGATCTTGGCCTGAGTTCCGGCACGCAGGCGGATGCCTCTTTTGCCTTCGTCGTTGTTGGCGCCTATCAGTGTCAGGTTGGCCAGTGTCGGGCATGAGATCGGAGCGGCATCCATATTCTTGTCATAGTTGTCGGCCTCGATCAGGCAATCGCATGTATATCCCAAAGTGGCGGGATCTTCCTGGTAGGCGACAAAGAATTGCCCTTTTCCGCTCCATCCCTCTGTCCAGTCGAATGAATCGTCGCTGTTGCTCACCGATACCAGATATTGGGCATTGACCGTACCTCCGAACCATTCGAAGCCGTCGTCGGTACCTTTGTATGCTTCGAGGTATTCGAGGGTCGTACCGTTTCCTACACCATAGAAGGTGAAGCCGTTACACTCCTTTTCCGTAGTGAACTTGTATCCGGCGTATTCCAGGCGAATGTACTTCAAGATACCTGAGTTGTCCGCCGGATCGGAACCACCGTAAGCGGCATCTCCGACTTCCGATTTACCGGTCGATCCGATATTGATCGGGGCTTTGCCGCAAATGTGGATGCCGCCCCACGCTCCCGGTTCTTTGGTATCGGCAGTCATGACAATCGGTGCGGAGGCAGTACCTACCGCTTCGATCTTGGCTCCCTGTTCCACGAGGATGTAGTCGATGGTGGCATCATCGCTTTTGGCGCTGATTGTCACACCTTCGCCGATCTTCAGGGTAGAACCGGCTTTGACGATATATTCTCCGTCGAGGGAGAAGTTGTAGCCTTTGGTCAGGATGACGGTTTTCGACCCGTCTACGCTTCCTTTCAGTGTTCCGTTGTTGGCGATCACCTCTTCGCTGTCGCCGTTTCCGCCGCCTTCGCCGCTGTTGTCGTCACTACAAGCTGCAAGTGAACACATTCCCATCAGGGCTGCTACGGCCCAAGAGTTGAGTTTTAGATAATTCGTTTTCATATTCATACTGTTTTAGGTTTATACTATCTGTTTGATTATTCATATAAATATTCTGTGTGACCCTGTGGCGAGCCTTAGAATCTGTACGAGACTCCTATTTCTGCACTGGTTCCCGGACGGAATGATTCTACTTCCACCTTTTGTCCCGTTGCCGGCAGCTCCTGTTTGAAGCGGATGGTACTGTTCAGCAAGTCTTTCATCTGCAGGCGCAGGCTCAGGTGTTTGTTGATGGCATAGCTTGCTATGAAGTCCATCGTGTGCAGGGTCTGTTGCTTGATGTTACCTGTTCCGTAGATACCTACTGTCTCGATGCGCGGGCCTTGCACATTGTAAACCAGTGCCAGTGTCAGGTCGCTTTCTCCTCTCAGTTGAGGAGTGTAGCTGAGATCTGCATTGATCAGGAACGGAGAGGCTCCTTGCAGAGCGCGTTCCGAGTCGGTATATACCCCGCCTTCGGGCAATACGACGTTTGTGTACATGTACGAACCGTTGGCTCCGATACGGAAGTTCTTGAACAGTTCTTTGCGGAATTCTATTTCCACTCCTGTGGCTATTCCGTCTTCGGCGTTGCGGAAAGAGCGGATCACTGTGCCGCCCGAAGACTCCTGAGTCTGTTCAATCGGCGATTTCAGTTTCTTGAAATAACCCGTGACAGAGAACATGTCCCCGTTGTTGCGTTTCGGAAAGAAATCATAGCGCAGGTCGATGTTATAATTATAAGCGTTCTTCAGTTCGTTGTTACCGCGGATATAGGCACTTCCGTAAGATTCCTGGTAGAGGAACGGAGCCATTTCGATAAATGAAGGGCGGGTGACAGTGCGTGATACGGAGAGGCGCAGGCTGTTGGTTTCGTTCAGGCTGTACTTCAGGTTCAGTGCCGGGAAGAAGTCGCCTTTGTCCAGGTTCGTTTTCTTCTCCTGTCCGCCGTCCGTCCAATAGCGTACCCATTGTTTGGCCTGCTCGTAGCGCAGTCCCACGTTGACCAGCAGAGATTCCATCGGGTAGTACTCTATTTCTGCAAACCCTGCCCACACATCCATTCCGGCGTAGTAGTTGTAACGGGGCTGTGCATCGATGTTGGCTTTTATCGTCCCGTTGGCTATGTTTTCCTGATTCAGATATCCGTTGGTATCATAAATGTTGGTGACGTCAGCGTTCAAAGCATTGATATCGTAGTAGAAGTTCACGCTTTCAAAGTCGCGTTTTTTGCTTTTGTAAGTACCTCCCACACGAATCAGGTTCGCATCTCCCCATTTGTACGAGGTGCGCAGATCTCCTACAATCTCTTTCTCTTGCAGTTCTCCGAAGTAGCGGTTGGTAGTCTGGTTGAGTTTAAAGAGGTTCAGCTTATCGCTGCCTTCGTTACGGAAGAAGACCACCTGCCGGCGATCCGGTTCGTCACTGTTGGTCAGTCCGTACGAAGCGCTCCAGTTTACATCCCACTGAGAAGTCAGTTCGTGGTGTCCCAGCAACTGGTTGTTCAGTAGTGAGTAGGCATGGAAAACGCTGTTGCTCGATGTGATGTTGTTCTTTTCGGCATCGATCCCCTCGCGGGACATGTAATCGTTGATGGCATTGCGTGCATAGAACACGGTGAAGTTGATGTGGTCCGCCTGCCGGAACGAGTAGCCGATGTTGCCCAATCCGGCTATTTTCAGTGCGCTGGAATAACTGTCATAATTGAACTTGTCGAGGTGTGTGCCCTGAGCGGTCATAGTGGTCACGTAGGCGTCTTTCAAGATTTGGTTTTCGTTGCTGACACCTACCGAGGCAAGCACGCTCAGACGGTTTCCGTTGGGGAGTGTCCAGCTCTTGCCTCCTCCCAGGTTACCACCGAATTCGGGTAGTGAACGGTGCTTGCTGATAGCGAAGTTTGTGCCGAACGGGTCATTGTTGCGGGCGTAATTGCGGAACTCGCTTTTACCCATAGCCAGAATCCGGTCTTTATTCCTGAGGTTTCCCGTACTGAAGAGTCCGCCTTTCCGGTCGCTATAATAGAAATCTTTTCCGACAGTGTTGAAGCGTCCGCCCACGTTGAAGCCGATGGAGAAAAAGTCACTTCCCGTGTTCTCCTTGGTGCTGATGTCGATATGTGCGCCCGAATAGTCGGCAAAGGCTCCGGCGGCATATACTTTACTGACGGTGATGTTCTTTACGGTAGAGGCCGGGAAGAGGTCGAGCGGAATCAACTTGTTGTCCGGGTTGGGCGAGGCGATGGGCAAACCGTTCAGGGTGGTCGTGCTGTACCGGTCACCCAGTCCGCGTACTATCAGTTGTCCGGCGCTTGCAATGGAGATACCGGTTATTTTCTTGACTCCGTCCTGTACGTTCGATATACCTTTCAGGGTCATCTCTTTGGCTCCCATGTTTTCGATGGCAAGCGTTGCTTTCTGTCTCTCTTGCAGTAAAGCCTTTTCGCCTTCCAGGTTTTTCCGGGCCACTACGGTGACGGCGTCCAGCGTTTGCGCGTCTACTTCCAGTTCAAAGTTCAGTGTCGCATTGGCTTTCACTTTCACTTCATTCATCCGGAGTGTTTTATATCCTATATATTTCACTTCAATGGTATAGGTGCCGTTGCTTAGCGTCAGTGTGTAGTTACCTTCTACATCGGCTACGGTTCCGGTCGTGGTTCCGGCAATCTGTACGGTAGCTCCGGTCAGGGGTTCTTTGGTCTGTTTATCAATGATGGTTCCCTGGATGACCCCTGCTGTGATTCCTAAGGAAAATGTTGCGAGAAGAAGAGTGGAGAGAAGTCTCCCGATTTGTTGTTTCATGTCTTTTTATCTACGTTTTTCTGTCGGTGCAAAGTTGCACGATTCAGGTTACGGGGGTGATACATGCCCTATACGATTCGTTAACATCTGTGTTACATTCCTGTGTACCCTTTTTGCAGTGCTGCTCTCAGCGTCTGCTTGCCACAAATATTTAATCCATTCTCTTGGTGTGAATGGATAATTTCCTAAATTTGCGTACTAACAGCAAACAAACATATACTCCTGTAAACTACTTTTATGGATAACGATATTGAACGATTTCGGCAAATGGCGTCCATGGCGCAACTCGGATGGTGGGAAGCTGATTTCACAGCCGGGCATTATGTATGCTCAGAATACCTCTGCGATTTATTGGGACTTGAAGGAAATACCATATCTTTTACGGACTTCAGGAAACGGGTGCGTGAGGATTATCAGGAACAGATAGTCCGGGAGTTCAATGCTTCCATCCATAGGGAGTTTTATGAACAGACTTTCCCTATTCACTCCAAAGAGGGAATCGTGTGGTTGCACACCCGTTTGGGGGAGCGTGAAGAAATACCGGGCAGGGGAGTCGTTTCATTCGGTATCATGCAGCGGGTAGAAGCTCCCAATGATACTTCCGAGCGGGTTCTGGAGCGTGTCAACGACTTGCTGTACAGGCAGAACTCCATTTCCCATTCACTCTTACGCTTTCTCAAAGATGATAGTGTGGACCTCTGTATCATGGAGATATTGAAGGATATCCTCGATCTTTTTCATGGAGGACGCGTGTATATCTTTGAATATGATGAATATTACCGCTATCAGGACTGTACCTACGAGGTGGTGGCCGAAGGAGTGTTGCCGGAGATCGATAGCCTGCAACGTATCCCGACTGACAGTTTACCTTGGTGGAGGCAGCAGACCCTGTCGGGTAAACCGGTGATACTGGATTCATTGGACCAGCTTCCGAAACATGCAAAAGCGGAATATGCGATCCTGAGCCGCCAGAACATCAAGTCACTGATGATCACTCCGCTGATAGCCGGCGAACATGTATGGGGGTATATGGGGATCGATCTGGTGAAGAATTATCGCAACTGGAATAATGAAGACTTCCAATGGTTATCGTCTCTTGCCAATATCATCAGCATCTGTATCGAGCTGCGTAAAGCGAAAGACGAAGCTGTGCGCGAACGTTCTTTTTGCGTAATCTGTTCCGCTTCATGCCGATGGGGTATATACGTATGACTATGGTCCGGGATGCTGCCGGACTACCTTGTGATTACCGGATAGCCGATGCCAATGATTTGAGTTCGGAACTCATAGGAATGTCTCTTTCCGATTACGTGGGATACCTTGCCAGCGAGTTGCATGCGGACTTTAAGGCCAAGGTGGATTATCTTCTCGATGTGATGGAGGGCAGTGTGCACAAAGAGACTGATGTCTACTTCCATCGCACCCAGCGCAGTTCCCATTGCATCGTGTATTCTCCGGAAAAGGACGAGGTGGTCGCTCTGTTTCTGGACTCTACCGAGACGATTCGTGCCCATAGGGCTTTAGATCGCAGTGAGAAGCTTTTCAAGAATATCTTTGCCAATATTCCCGCGGGAGTGGAGATTTACGATAAGGATGGCAATTTGCTCGACTTGAACAACTGGGATATGGAAACCTTTGGTGTAAAAGATAAAGCCGATGTAATGGGAGTCAACTTCTTTGAGAATCCGAATGTGCCTCTTGAAATCAGAGAACGGGTACGGAACGAAGACCTGGTCGATTTCAGACTGAACTACTCTTTTAATAAGGCTTCCGATTACTACCATTCCGATAAAAGTAATATAATCGAGCTGTATACAAAGGTCAGTAAACTCTTTGACAGCCAAGGGAACTTCAACGGCTATGTGCTGATCAACATCGATAATACGGAGCGTATCGATGCCATTAACCGTATCCGTGATTTTGAGAACTTCTTCCTTTTGATATCGGACTATGCAAAAGTAGGTTATGCCAAACTGAACCTGCTGAGTAAACGTGGCTATGCCATCAAACAGTGGTTTAAGAATATGGGTGAGACGGAGGATATTCCGCTTTCATCCGTTGTGGGCGTTTATGATAAGATGCATCCTGAAGACCGGCAGAAGGTCTTTGACTTTTACGAGAAGGTATTGGCGGGTGAAGAGAAGGACTTCCGTAGCGAAATGCGTATCCTGAAACCCGGCGCTACCAACGAGTGGAACTGGGTACGGATGAATGTGGTAGTGACCAAGTTTGAACCGGAGCATGGGGAGGTGGAGATTATCGGCATTAATTATGATATTACGGAACTGAAGGAGACGGAAGCCATGCTTATCGAGGCGAAAGAGAAAGCGGAAACCATGGATCGGCTGAAGAGCGCTTTCCTGGCGAATATGAGTCACGAGATACGTACACCACTCAATGCGATTGTCGGTTTCTCGGGCCTCTTGGTCGATACGGAAGACATGGAGGAACGCTGCGAATACATCAAGATCGTACAAGAGAATAATGACTTGCTGCTGCAGCTGATCTCGGACATTCTGGACTTATCGAAGATTGAGGCCGGTACGTTTGAGTTCACCTACGGGGAGACGGATGTGAATATGCTTTGTGAAGATATCGTTCGCAGCTCTCAGATAAAGGTTCCCCAGGGAGTTGAATTAGTATTCGATCCGCATCCTTCGGATTGCACTGTGATAAGTGATCGGAACCGGTTGCATCAGGTCATCTCCAATTTCGTGAACAATGCCCTGAAGTTTACCTCCTCGGGCAGCATCCATGTGGGATATGAAAAGAAGGAAGAGGGTGTGGAGTTTTATGTAAGCGACACGGGAATCGGAATCTCTAAAGAGCAACTGACGCATATCTTTGAACGCTTTGTGAAGCTGAACAGCTTTATCCACGGAACCGGGCTCGGACTCTCCATCTGTAAAAGTATTGTGGAGCAGCTGGGCGGCGTCATAGGAGTGGACTCGGAAGAAGGGAAAGGGTCCCGTTTCTGGTTCACCATTCCCTATATTAACAGCGAACAGTCAATCGTTAACGATTGATAGACGGTCCGGCTATAAACAACAAACGGTGAACAACACATACTATATTGTATGCCTGTTCACCGTTTGTTGTTTATAGCTGATCGTTTACCGTTGATCTTTACATTCCCATTCCGAATGAGAACTTGTCAATTCCCTGATAGATGCAACTTGCAATACCCAGAGCTATGATACCCAAAGTACAAAGTACGAGACTCACTTTGGTGTAGTTATCACTGCGGAAAGTGGGGATCGGTTCTTCATTGGGATTGATATACATGGCCTTTACAATCAGCAAGTAGTAGTAAAGCGATACGACTGTATTGATCAGGGCAATGAATACCAATAGATGGAATCCGCTGTTGAATGCAGCCATGAAAATGAAGAACTTTGAGAAGAAACCCGCAAACGGAGGGATACCGGCCAGTGAGAACAGGGCAAGGGTCATGATAAAAGCCAGTTTGGGATTGGTCTTGTACAGTCCGTTATAGTCGTCTATCTCCACTTTGTTGCTACGTTGTTCCACAATTGAGATGACTGCAAATACGCCTAAGTTTGCTGCCAGATAAACCAGTACATAATAAACCAGGGCAGTCATTCCCATTTCACTGCCTCCGATGACACCCAGCATGATGTATCCCGCCTGGGAGATAGCGGAGAATGCCATGAAACGTTTCAGGTTCTGTTGGCGGATAGCAAAGAGGTTGGCAATGGTGATGGAAGCAATGGTTACCCAGAACAACACTTCCTGCCATTGTGCCACCATCGGTGCGAACACTTTCATCAGGATGGTCATCAGCACGAAAGCTGCCGATCCTTTGGAAATCACACTTAAATAAGAGGTTACGGCTGTAGGCGCTCCTTCGTATACGTCGGCTGTCCAGAGGTGGAAAGGAACCAATGAGATTTTGAATCCCATGCCGGCAAAAAAGACACGAATGCCATAATCTGAAGCATATTGCCTGTGATGTGTCCGGGGAGGTCATTGAAATAGAGCGTACCGGACGTACCGTATATCATTGAAAGACCGAATAGCAGCAATGCACTTGAGAACAGTGCGGTCAGGATGTACTTGGCACCTGCTTCTGCGGAGTGATGACGATATTTATCGAATGCCACCAGTGCGGCCATCGGGATACTTGCCATTTCCAATCCGATGAAGAACATCAGGAAATGTCCCGCAGAAATCATAAAGTACATACCCAGCAGGGTAGAGAGTGTCAGTACATAGAACTCTCCCTGCTTGATGCGGGTGTCTTCGCGTTTCAACCATTCATGGGCCATCAGTAGCACGATGATGGTACCTACGTTGAGCACTGCCTTGATGATGGTTTGCATCGGTGTGTACTGATACATTCCGCCGAAAGCCTCTGCCGGAGTTCCGGGAAAGAGGTTGATTACGGTGTGGAGGGTCATCAGGATCACAGCCGGCAAGGTGAGCGACCTGACGTTCACCTTAGGAGTGGCACCTTTTTGGTCCGGACAGGTAAACAGGTCGACAACAAACAGGATGAGGATAACTGCTATCAGTGACAGCTCCTCTTTCATATATAGAAATTGTGAATAATCCATCTTCTTTTAGGGTATTAAGTGTGAAACAACGGGCAATACACTCTCGCCAATCATGTGGCTGACCCAGAAAGGAGCCATACCCAGTCCGGCGACACAAATGATGAGACAGATGACGGCAAAGCGCTCGTCCCAGGTTGCATCCGTCAGTGCCAGATGATGTTTGTTGGTACACGTTCCATATAGAATCTTACCTACCAGTCGGAGGATATAGACTGCCGTGATCACGATGGACGAGCAAGCGATGATGGTCAGTGTACGATGGAATACATCGAAGTTCTGGAATGAACCGACGAAGATAGTCATCTCGGCTACGAAGCCGCTAAGTCCCGGAAGACCCAGGTTGGCAAGTCCGGCAATCACATAGCAGACACTGAGAAACGGCATCACTTTCATCAGTCCGTTCAGCTCGCGTACGTCACGGGTATGGGTACGTCCGTATATCATACCGATGAGGGCGAAGAACAGAGCTGTCATTAATCCGTGGCTGAGCATCTGAAGCACCGCTCCGGTAGCTGCTGTCTGGTTCATCATCAGGATAGCGAAGAGCACAAGGCCGCAGTGGCTTACGGAAGAGTATGCGTTGATGTACTTCAGGTCTGTCTGTACGCAAGCACTGAAAGCACCGTATACAACGGAGATACCTGTCAGGATCAGGAAGATCCAGCCCAGTTCGTTTGCAGCTTCCGGCATCAGGTACATGGCGATGCGGAAACAACCGTAGCCTCCGAGCTTCATCAATACGCCGGCATGCAGCATAGAGACAGCAGTCGGTGCCGAGGCATGACCGTCAGGACTCCAGGTATGGAAGGGAAAGAGTGCTCCCAGCACACCGAATCCCAGGAAAGTGAGCGGAAACCAGATGCATTGCTGCGCAAACGGAATGTTATGCAGTTGAGCTATTTCAAGAATGTTCATGGTTGTTCCGCCGGCACCGAAGAAGATACCCAGAATACCGATCAGCAAGAATGCCGAACCACCCATTAGCATCAGGGTCAGCTTCATGGCTGCATATTCTTTGCGTCCCGAACCCCATACGCCGATGAGTAAGTACATCGGTATCAATGCGATTTCGTAGAACATGAACATGGTGAATAAGTCGATGGAGATAAAGAAACCGAATACTCCCATAGACAACAGGGTGAACCAGAGGAAATATTCTTTCGTCAGCGGTTGCAGGCGCCAGGAAGCGAATGTACCGGTGAATACGATGACAGCAGACAATAACAACATGGCTACCGAAATTCCGTCAACACCTACTGAATAAGATATGTGAAGCGGGGCATACCAAAGCGTATCTGCACGGAAAAGCATTTCTGCCGTGTTTCCGGCGCTACGCTCTCCCAGATACAGGAATGTAAGTACGACGGAGGCAATCAGAAGTGCCGATGCGCCAGTAACCATAACCCCCCGGATGGCTTTGATTCCTCGTGCTGCCCAGAGTCCGGCCAGCATCAATAAGGGGATAAGTACGAATATTGATAAGAAATTCATATCGTTCTGTGCTTTATAAGATTAATAGTAGGATAAGTGCCAGTGCACCGCAAAGGAACACATACGCATATTGTTGTACCTGACCACTTTGCAAACCACGGATCTCGTCGCTTGTTGTGTTGGTTGCCCATGCCAGGAAATCAAAGAATCCATCCACTACATGACGGTCGAACCATGCGATAGGAGTCGAAATGCAACGGAAGATGATCTTATGCGTAATAAACTGGTATATATCATCAATATAAAAACGATGATAAGCAGCTGTCCACAATCCATTGAACCGTTTGGCAAGTGCATTGGCAACAGGCTGTTTGGCATTCTTATACATCCATGTGGCAATCCCGATAGAAATAATCGCAATTACAACGCTTGTGACAGCTACCGACAGATCGAGGTGAATAGAGTAAGACTCCCCATTCGAACTGATAAAATGTCCGAAAGGAATGAATCCTGCAAGGCAGGTAACAACCGCCAGAAATATCAACGGAAAAGTCATAGCCAACGGACTCTCATGCGGGCGACAAGGTGCCGCTTCCAAGTTTCCGTGCGGTGTGCTATGATCCGAATGGAGCTTGCCCGGGGCGGCTCGGCCCCCCAGAAGATGCCGTAGTAGAGGCGGAACATATAGAAGGCGGTCATTGCGGCGATTACTGTCATCACCCAACCCATTGCAGGGCTATATTGGAAGCAGGCAGCCAAAATCTCATC
>ENA-OQIF01000110-OQIF01000110.1-human-gut-metagenome-genome-assembly--contig:-NODE-110-length-45485-cov-4.996891_pt1 | contig 45485 bp, 37 predicted proteins | sample MGYA00242574_ERZ504738 | MGnify/ENA primary metagenome ERZ504738 (study PRJEB26092, sample SAMD00036437) | human gut metagenome | host: Homo sapiens | study: EMG produced TPA metagenomics assembly of...
GATCATATGCAGCGATCTGACTCCCGCAGTGATGTCAGCCATCCTGTCCGGATTGAAAGGTCTTCCAGACTCTTTTCCTGTCTTGGCCGCTCTGTTTACGTCAACAGCTTCCACCATCAGGCGATCGACAGACCGGGAGTTAATTTGAAAGTCAGCGCTCTTGCCCCGGATCAGACGATAGAAGCCATCGAGCATTCTTCTCATCCTTTTGCCATTGGAGTTCAGTGGCATCCGGAATGTATGTTTCGAAGCAGCGAAAAGATGCGGCGACTTTTCCATTGCTTTATTACAGCCACAAAAAAGCGGAAGCCTGACTATTTGCTTCCGCTTTTTACATGTTATCTTTTTTACTGAGCTTTGCTTCCCAATGTCACATCAACTGTCTGTTCCTGATATTCTCCACCATCTCCGGGAACCTGAAGCGTCAGTGTTACCTTTTCGCCTTTCTTATAGTACTGGAGCTGCTCCTGCAATGACTCCATACTGTCAATTGTGATTCCGTTGAATCCTACAATGATACTTCCTTTTGTAATTCCTGCATCAGCTGCTCCGCCTCCGCGTGATACTTCGGAAATATAAACACCTGTCGGCATTCCATAACGCTGAGAATCAGAATCTTCTACATCCAGTCCTGTAATTCCGAGATATCCTCTCTCTGCCTCAGATACTTTTGTCTTTGTCTCCTGATTCATCAGGTTTGTAATAATGTCTGTGACATCTGAGATTGGAATTGCATAGCCGATTCCTTCTACATTCTCTCCGATCAGCTTTGCAGAGTTGATTCCAATGACTTCTCCATTTGCATTCACAAGAGCTCCTCCACTGTTTCCGGGATTGATCGCTGCATCTGTCTGAATCAGTTTTACATCAGAAGATCCTGTTGTCTCTCCTGTTGCACTGTCTGTTGTCTGGCTCTCTCTGTCTGTTGCACTGATCACTCCTGTTGTAACGGACTGTCCGTATCCCAGTGCGTTTCCGATTGCAATGGCAGGTTCTCCTACTTTCAATTTTGTAGAATCTCCAAGTGTCGCTACTGAAATTTTGTCCAGTGTATCATCCGAAATCTTATCCAGCTGAACTGCGATCACAGCCAGATCATGTGCGGAATCTGTTCCTTTGATATCTGCTTCCACACTGCTCTGATCGTCAAATGTCACTGTCAGCTGATTGCTGTCTGCAACGACATGATTATTTGTAACGATCAAAAGCTCTGAATCTGTCTTTTCAATGATAATTCCTGTTCCTGCACTGGTCACTTCCTGCTGGGAGGTTCCTCCAAAGAAGCTCTGCACCTGCTGAACACTCATATTTGTGATGGATACAATTGATGGCATCACAGATTCCACAACACTGGAAACATCCGATGTAACTACACTGGACGTCTTCGTCAGTGTCGCTTTATTCTGTGTTGTATTAGATACTTCTTTTGCAGCCTTCTGATCCAGTCCCAGCACTTTGTTTCCGACTACATTTGTTGTTAAAAATGTGGCACTTGAAACCACTCCGAACAGCAACGCGCATCCTGTCACCACAACGGCCTTTGGCATCTTCTTTTTTGGTTTTTCATGATGCTCCGGGTTCGGCTGACTGCTATAAGATGAATCATTCTGCGGTTCCTCAGAATGGTAATAATTGTATTGATTCTCCATATCAATTCCTTCTTTCTCTTGTATTTTATACTGCTATCATACCGTCCTTTTGTGATGAAACTGTGTTCAATCCTTTAACAATTCTTGAAACCAGCTTTATTTATTCTACTGTTACAGATTTTGCCAGGTTTCTCGGTTTATCCACATCGCATCCTCTTCCGACGGAAATGTAATATCCGAACAGCTGAAGCGGAATGATCGCCAGAGAATTTGCAAAATATCGATTGGTCTGCGGAATGTATACAACGTAATCTGCCGCTTTTTCAATCTCATGATTTCCTTCATTTGTAATGGCAAGAACAAATGCTCCTCTGGTCCTTACTTCCACGATATTGCTGATGCTCTTTTTGTACAGCTCTTTCTGTGTAAGAATCGCTGTTACCAGTGTTCCCTCTTCGATCAGAGAAATGGTTCCGTGTTTCAATTCTCCCGCAGCATATGCCTCTGAATGGATATAAGAAATCTCTTTTAATTTCAGAGATCCTTCCATGGAAATCGCATAATCGATTCCTCTTCCGATAAAGAATACTTCTCTCGCTGCCAGATAACGGTTGGCAAACTTCTGGATGCGATTCTTGTTATTTAATAACAGCTCCACCTGCTCCGGAAGTTTCTGAAGATCTTCAATATATCCCCGCATTTCCGAATCTGTGATTTTCCCTCTCACAAATGCAAATTTCATGGCCAGCAGATACAATGCGATCAACTGACTGGAGTATGCTTTTGTTGTCGCAACCGCAATCTCTGGTCCCGCCCATGTATACATGACATTATCTGCCTCTCTTGCGATAGAACTTCCGACAACATTGACAATTCCAAGTACCTTTGCCCCTCTCTGCTTTGCTTCACGCAGTGCCGCCAGAGAATCTGCAGTCTCTCCTGACTGGCTGATGATCACAACCAATGTTCCGTCCCCCATGATCGGATCACGGTATCTGAACTCAGAAGCCAGATCTGTTTCCACCGGAATCCGAGCCATTCCTTCCATCACATATTTTGCAGTAACTCCCGCATGATATGCAGATCCACAGGCCACGATCATGATTTTGCGGATTGCCTTGATTTCCTCATCAGACATCCCAAGCTCTTCGATCACGATATCATTTCCTTTGATGCGCGGTGAAAACGTATCCAGAATTGCTTTTGGCTGCTCATACATCTCTTTCAGCATAAAATGCTCATATCCGCCTTTTTCTGCTGCATTGGCATCCCACTCAATATGCTCAGGAGTTTTCTCGATTTCTTCTTCATCTACATTGAAAAACTGCATCGAATCTTTTTCCATACGTACAATCTCTTCATTTTCAATAAAATATACATCTCTTGTATATTTCAGCACTGCCGGAACATCGGATGCGATCACACATCCGTTTTCTGTCTCTCCCACGATCAACGGACTGTCTTTTCGCACTGCATAAAGTTCATCCGGATGATCCTGGAACATGATCCCAAGTGCATAGGACCCTTCTACTCGATGCATTACCTTTGTAATCGCCTGCAGAGGGTTTCCCTGATAATAGTAATCCAGAAGATGTGCCAGTACTTCGGTATCTGTCTCCGACACAAACTCATACCCTTTTTTCTCCAGCTTCTGTTTGAGTTTCAAATAGTTTTCAATAATTCCATTGTGCACAACAACAATATTTTTATTTTTGTTATAATGTGGATGTGCATTTACATCTGACGGTTCACCATGTGTTGCCCATCTGGTATGACCGATCCCGATTGTTCCCGGCATTGTCTGTCCGTCATGTGTCAGTTCACTGAGCACCTTTAAACGACCTTTTGATTTTTCTGTCTGAATCTCTGCTCCGTCATAGACTGCAATTCCGGCTGAGTCATATCCTCTGTATTCCAGCTTTGATAATCCATCCAGCAAAATCGGCGCTGCCTGCTTTTCTCCTACATATCCTACAATTCCACACATATCTTTCTCCTCCTTATACTCTCCTTAAAGTGACTATTTATAAATAAAATCGGGGCATACCACAGACTCTCCCTGTTGTTTGCCCCAATTTCTTATAAATCTATAAAATCTACATCATAGCTGTCTTTTTCTTCACGAGCAGACGATCTTCGTTTTGGCTGATACTCTGGAACATCATCCTCTTCTTCATCATCATAGTCCTCATACTCATCGTATTCGTCGTCATAATCATCGTATTCGTCGTCATAATCATCATCTTCATACTCGTCATCGTCGTACTCTTCAAAATCATCCTCATATTCATCCGAATCGTCCTCGTATGTGTCGTAATCATCTTCCCCATATTCGTCATCATCTTCGTACTCTTCGTATTCATCAGGATCTTCGTCATCTGTTTCCTCTTCGTCTTCGAAGTCATCTACAAAATCATCCTCTTCGTCCTGATATCCTTTGAACTGTTTACGAGATTTTTTCTCAACAACTGCACGACTTCCTTTTGAATTCCCGATGGATTCATGCTCATCGTAGAATTCATCAAGTTCTTCATTTCTTCTGCGTAATTTCACGCCGACTACAATAATAATGATGATCAAAATTAAAATAACCGCCCAGGCTGCTGCTACAACAATCAGCACCTGATCCTGAAGAAAGTTTTTTACTTTATCTATCAGTGTTGTCGAAGAACTTGTACTCTTTTCTTTTACATCTGTGACTGGATATCTCTGGTACGTTTCATCCTTTGTATCATACTGGTAGAACGATTCCTCTCCTGATTCGTTCATCGCATACATCAGATAAAAGTCCTCACTCTCTGAATTCTGCCATACCGGGAAAGTCAGTGTGCCGACTGTCAGTTTTGTTTTCTTAAACTGAGACGGCAGTCCTTTTCCATCATTTGTTCCCAACAAAAAGATATAACTGGAATCTGTAATCGACACCATCTCTGTAATCGCAAATGAGTTATCTTTTTCATTGTAAAGTGCCATCACTGGGTCTTTGTCTCCCTCAACCAGATACACAAAATACTTTCCGGAAGTTTCCTGCAAAATCGCGTTTACAGTTTCTCCGTTATACTCCATCGTAGTTCTGCTGCATCCGTCCGGAACAAGCGCGTCGGAAAAATCATTGTAAATTGTGTATGTGACTCCGTCGATCTCTACACTTCCCGTTCCTGTGGCCACCGCAGTGGTCCCTGCTGAGCTCTCTGACGATGTTCCGTCCCCTGCCTCCACGGTAACTGTGGAATCACCTGTTGTCAGATTTAAAGTTTCATCAGAATACAGATAAGAGGTATAATCTGACACCTCCAGCTTTGTTGCTCCTTCTTTCAGCGCTTTAAAGACCATGGTATACTCCAGCTCTGAAACAGTTCCATCCCCGGTAGCCTCCAGCTTCACCGTTCCGTCCCCACCGGTTGCATTGGTTCCGCTGACAAACTCCAGTGCTGCTTTGTCATATGTTACTGTGACAAAACCATCCCCGATTGCTTCTCCACCAGTACTGATCTTAGCTTTGACTGTAACATCCTCTCCTACTTTTGCTGTAGGATCCGAAAACTGAAGCGTTCCTTCTGCCGCATGTACAGACACTGAAGGATACAGCATCAGAAAGCACACTGCAAACAAAAGAATCCCTATCTTTTTCAACGACTTCATGTACATCTCCTCTTTCCTGTCTCTCGACTTTTCTTCGTATAAATAAAAACTGTTTTTCCCTTATTCTAAGCTCTCTCCACCGGTATCACCACTGTCGCCGGTTCCGGTATCCGGTATCTGGGAATTACTGTCGCTGCTTCCACTGTCTGTACCGCCGCCATCTGACGGAGGTACATAATCACCGCCGGTATCTTCTGTATACCCATTACCAGAGCTGCCATCTCCATAGCCACTGTCCTGATATCCGCCAGTTCCATAACTGTTATCTGTGTAGCCGCTGTCATATCCGGAATAATCCTGAGAATATCCATACTCATCATATTCTGTATCGTAAGATTCTCCCGTATCATACGTGGAGTTGGAAATATCCTCACTGATACTTTGTACCGTAGAAGACGGTGTATAATCGTTCTCTCCAAATAAGAACTGGTGCAGCTTCGTCACATCGGATGCCAGATCTGTCGCTACAACAGAATTTCCAACATCAAGATCAGCCGTTGTACTTTCATACGGAAATCCCTGCGTCTCTCCAAATTTATAAGACTTCACGTCTTTTGCATAAGCAATCGTCTCCGTCAGTGTAAAATTCGTCTTCACGTTGTCAAACACCTTATCAATGATCTTGTTGATCGTGGAAAGTTTTGCTTTCTGCGCTTTTATCGCAATCTGCTCCAGTACTTGCCGCTGTCTCTCTGTTCGCTTATAATCGTCACCGCCGCCGTATCTGAGACGGGCATAAGCCGTTGCCTGTACTCCATTCAAATGCTGCTGTCCTAACTGCGTAAACGGAGCTGAATCCACTCCTGTATTTTTAATCACTTCTACAACATAGTTGTTCAGATACGGAATGATGTCCATGCCATTTTCCGCTTCTTCTACATTAATATCAATTCCGCCAAGGGCATCTATCACATGAACTAAAACGGAAAAATCCACTGACACATAGTGCTCAATATTCAGATCCAGATTCTTATTGAGCATAGCAACCGCTTCTTCTTCACCGCCGTAAGCATATGCTGCATTCGCTTTATTGTAAGTTCCATCTGAAAGCTGCAGAAGCGTATCTCTGTACACAGAAACCAGCTTGATTTCCTTTGTCTCACGGTTCAGAGACGCCACCATAATCGTATCACTTCGGGATCCCATCTCCTCATCTGTCTCACGCGTATCCAGACCAAACAGTGCAACAGTCAGGTAACCGGTACCGCTGATCTCTGCTTCCTCCGAAATCGCAAGCTTATCCGGATTTAATGCAACACCGCCAATTTTTCCCCATTTTGCCGCAACCACTGCAACGGTTGCTGTAATCAGCAGGATCAGAACTCCCATCAGAATCGCCACTGCTTTTTTCCCTGGAGACCAAGATGCAAATCCTCTCTTTGCCCTCTTTCTCGAACGCCCCTTCTGTGAAGGTCTTCCATTCACAGACCGCCTCCCATTTGCAGAAGTGCTGCCGGACGGTCGTTTTCTCTGGGCGGATTGCTGCCTCTGCGTTTTGTCCCTGTCGTCTCCCATCTGGTTTCTTTGCTCCGGACGGCGGCGCGGCTGCCCCGACCTCTGAGAACTTCTTCTGTCCGCTCCGGACATTACTGCTCTCGAACGCCTTCTTGTATCTCCCATAATTCTATCCTTTCTCATGGCATACATCATAGATTGCCTAAAATATGCACTTTAACATCATACAATATTTTCCTTCAAACATCAATGAAAAAACTGTGAATTTCAAGTTTCTCTCCAGTATCGTGGATTCATCGTACATTTCAAAATCAGCCACCGGGGCAGTTTCTTATAATTTTTCCCCAGTTTATATCCCATGTACTTCCAGCCACTCTTGCATACAAGAGATACCAGAAGCCATGGTCTGCCCGACTTCAGCAGATATTTTGCTGTATCCTTCACCAGACGCATCCCTTCTCCTTCAGAAGGTACTCCTTCAAAAATCTCCGGATGATCTGCCTGTGAGACCGCCAGGTCAAAATTCCGGTGAAACTGCTGTCTGCAGTTATAATTGTGAGAATGGATCACTTTTGCATCTGCCGCATAATAAATCTTCCATCCCTCCTGAACCATTCTGCCTGCCAGGATCATGTCTTCATTGAAAATCGTTTTTCGTACAAATCCTCCAAGCCTTTCGTATACATCCTTTTGGTATGCTGCACAGACATTAGAGCAGAAATAGGTTTTGATTCCCAGTTTGGAAAGATCTTCTTTGGATTTCAATCTGCTGGTTTTCGGATAATTAAATTCTCTTGTATAGCGCTCAATAAACTGACAATCCGCTGCCGGCAGCTGTCTTGCATAAACTGCTGCTACGTTTTCATACGAAAATCCGTAAAGCAGACGCTCGATCAGAAATTGATCCGCCGGCATAGCATCCTGGGTCATGTAGACAAGAATCTCCGCATCTGACATCTCAGCTCCCAGATTTCTCGTACCACCGTGATCAAACTCTTCCGGCAGAATCCGGTGGATCTTGACTCTGTCAGAAATCGTATACAACTCTTTTGGAAAGATCCCGCTCTCTGTATCGATCAAATAGATCCGATTGACCTGAACACTCTGGTTTAACAGACGTTTTACCAGCTGTACGCATCTCTGATCCGGCTTATACGTAGGGATCAGCACATCCACTGTTCTATTTCCTTCCATGTGATCCTTTTCCTTTCCTGCGATATCCGACAAACCAGTACATCATCAAAGTCAGTGCCAACCAGAACCAGGTCGTCGGATTACTGAACCAGGTCGTAAAAAAGGCAAGCCCCAGATAAATCGCAATCTGTCCATAAAACATATACGTCATCGGATTTTTCTTCTGACGCACCAGAATTGAAACTGCTGCTGCAGTCAGACCGATTATAAACGCAAACAAAGCGGTTCCGATGATTCCAAAATCATAGTAGGCATCATAAAACATCGTTAACGTCGTAAGCTCTGTTTTTGTGACAAAATCCGGAATTGTCACCAGCTGCGGAAATACAAATTTCAATCCCGTCAGTGCAAAAAACGGAAACAGCATCTGCAGTCCCCATGTGTGCGCTGTCAACTGCTCTACCATACAGTTAAAATTCTCAAAATTATTGGCTACATAAATATACGGCTGTGTAATAAAAATTGGCATTTTGGAATTTTTCATCTCAAAAATTCCATTTAAATAAGTCACATTATGCCGTCTTGCAACTGTCAGAAGTACATACACCGGAATCATGATCAATAAACCTGTGACGATCATCTTCCATGTGATTTTTTTATACAACATCAGATACATCACTGCCGCAAAGCCAACCGCAAACAACAGCTGAAATCTGGAGACACATAAAATTGGAATCGCCACTGCAGTCAGGTTTCCTGCAATTAAAAGGATCCATGTCCTGCCCGAAATTTTTTCTGTAACCTTGGTATACAATACAGTCAGCGCTGGAATCAAAATGCAACTGATTGTAAAATAGTGCACTCCCGAAATATGAAAATAAGAATATGCATGAGGCGCTGAATTGAACAATGGAATATAACCTACCACCACTGCCTCCAACGTAAAACATGCAATGGAAGCTGCCATCAGTCCGAAGATGCAGATCAGAATCCGCTTTGCCGAGATCTCATCTCTTTTTACTTCCTGCCTCTGTTCTTTCGAAAAACGGCCAAGCCAGAGATCATATCCCAGATTGAAACACACATAGATCAGAAAAAAGGTCAGCCATGTCACATTACTCCAGTCACTCTGCAGCCTGCTGAGCTTCAGGCATGCGATGCCTTCTCCGCCTACCCATGCCAGCGTAAAAAGCCCCCGCATATCCACAAGATTTTTTGTCTTTCTAAAATTCCATATAAACAAAAACATTGCCTCTGCCATCAGAAGTACTGCAGTCACATAATCCAGATGTGCCTTTGCAGCCAATACCGCTGCCGCATAAACTAAAGTATAAGAACTATATTCGATTTTTCTGTCTGCGATTATTTTTCGTAACATTTTTTCCTCTTTCGCTACTGTGCATAATTTTCCGGATAAACACCCGTCAGATAAGCCACATCCTGACTGATCTGCTGTACTTCGTCCGAAGGCTGGTATCCAGTCTCTCCAAAAAGCTGCTCATGGAGCTGTCTTACATTGTCCGCATGTCCGATCGCAACCGCATAAGAGCCTTCCAGTCCAATGACATTTTCACTGGTCGTAATATCAAACGGAAAGCCTTTTGTCTCTCCAATTTTGTATCGGAATATATTCAGTCCCAGTTTCATGATATCCGGTGTCGTCATATTCGTTGATATTTCCGGCAGTACCTGATCCAGAATTTTATTCCATTTTACCGGTCCTGCTGTCTTCAGCTTCTGAATCATCTTCTGCAATATGATTCTCTGGCGCTCTGCACGCTTAAAGTCATCTCCGGCTGTATAACGGATCCTGGTATAGGAAACTGCCTGTATTCCATCCAGATTGTGAACTCCCGGAGAATTCTCATCCAGGGTATGTGTCTGCCGTCCTACCACCTGTGAGGTTTCTGCCGTATATCCATTCAGCCAGAATATTTCCTCACTGGTCAGCTCTACTTCCACCCCACCCAGGATATCTATGATATCTGCAAGCGAATTGAAATTTACAGAAGCATATTTTGTAATATCCAGATCCAAGTTCCGGTTGAGCATTGCCACTGCCTCCTGCGGACCTCCAAAGGAATACGCCGCATTTGCTTTCTCATAAGAACCATCCTGCTGCTTTAGCAGCGTATCCCGATATACGGAAATGATCTTTACATCTCCGGTCTTATTGTTGATGCTGACAATCATAATACTGTCACTTCTCACGCCGCCACTTAGCTCTCCGTCTCTGGAATCCAACCCGAACAATGCCACATTCGTGTATCCCTTCGGTGTCTCATGTAGTTCCAGGCTGCTCTCATCCAGTGTATTATGGTTGAGATGATCCAGCTTGTACATCATAAATGCCGCCAAAACAAGAACCGCAAGTATCAGAAATTCCAGGACCAAAAACAGGATTCCCCGCCTTTGTCTTTTTTATTCAATCGTTTTCTCTGCTGCAGTGATATTCGATCTCTTCTGCGAAACATAGATCCGCCTCCGTTTTAGTATGCGTTTTTGTTGATAAAGCCTTTCAGAAACGTCAGCAGGATAATCTTAAAATCCAGTCCCAACGTCCAGTTTTCAATATAATACAGGTCACACTCAATCCGCTTCCGGATCGAAGTATCTCCACGATAGCCATTCACCTGTGCCCATCCGGTCAGTCCCGGACGCACCTGATGCTTGATCATATATCTTGGGATCTCTTCCTTAAACTTTTCTACAAATAATGGTCTCTCTGGTCTCGGACCAACCAGGCTCATATCTCCTTTGAGCACATTGAATAGCTGTGGAAGCTCATCAATGCTGGTCTTCCGGATAAATTTTCCTACCGGAGTCACTCTCGGATCATCTTTTGTCGTCCAGCCCTTCTTCTCTTCGCTCTCTTTCTGTACGATCATGGAACGGAACTTATACATGTAGAACGGCTTGTTCTGCAGCCCGATCCGCTCCTGTTTAAAAATCAGCGGTCCCGGTGCAGTCAGCTTGATCAGCACAGATACAACCAGCATCACAGGTGAAAAAAGAATGATCGCAACGATCGCACCAAAAATGTCCACTGCCCGCTTCACAAACTTATTCAAAGCATTATTAAGCGGTACATGACGGATATTGATCACAGGAAGTCCCTGAATATCTTCTGTATATGGTTTTGTCGGAATGATATTGTTATAATCCGGAATAAACTTTGTATGCACACCTGATTTTTCACACATATTTACAATATATTCCAGCTTGTGATACTCATCCAGTCCCAGTGTGATCGCAATCTCATCGATCTGATTCTGCGGAAGAATGACCAGCAGATTGTCGATACTCCCGATCACCTTGACCCCTTTATACTCCATTCCTCTCGGCTGGTGGTCATCCAGAATTCCCCGCACGGCATATCCCCACTCCGGGTTTGCAAGAATCCGGTCAATATACTGCTCTGCCGCGCGGCTGTAGCCAACCAGAATCATATGTTTCTGATTATATCCGTTCTTTCTCGCCTTGCGCAAAACCATCCTCACCATATTTCTGGCAAATACTTCCATGGTAATATTGACAAAGCAGAAGATAAATACTACCCATCTGGAATATCTGTCTGAAAGCTTTGCAAGGAAAAATACCATGGTCACACCCATCAGGCCGATCACATTCGCCTGTACTACATGCCAGGCTTCCAGCCTTCTTCCCTGTACCCGCTTCGGCGTGTAGAGCTGAAATGCGTAATACAGGATCAAATAGGACGGCACCAGAAAAAACAGTACCTTCATATACTCTCTCAGTGACAGATACCATGGATCCAGGTCAAATAATCCGCTCCGAAAACGGATATACCAGGACAGCACATATGCTACAATGATCACTCCTGCATCCAGCACAACCTGAATACGGTTTAATAATTTCTGATTTTCTTTTATCATAATACGACCTTCCGTTATCTTACTTATAAAAACACATTATCTATGATATAATACAATACTTTATTTCAATGGACAAGCACAAACTTGATTTTAACAGTATTTTATTCATTTTTCCGTTAATATTTTCGTAATTTTTAATTAAACATATGTTTGTATAGAAAAACAAGAACCGAATTTGATATAATACATTCGCGAAATAAATTACAGCAGTAATAGAAATGAGGAGCACATGAAAGTTACTATCATTATTCCCAATTATAACGGAAAACATTTTATGGAGCCCTGTCTGGCTTCTTTAAATGAACAGACTTGCCGGGATTTCAAGATCCTGATCGTGGACAATGCCTCCACGGACGGAAGTCTGGAATATATGGAACAGACTTACCCTGATATCGAAGTGTTGGCCCTGGATTCTAACTATGGATTCAGCCGTGCGGTCAATGAAGGGATACGTCACGCAGATACCCCGTACGTCATTCTTTTAAACAATGATACAACCGTGGATTCTCGTTATGTCGAAGAGATGATCCGGGCGATCGAGGTCTCTGACCGGATTTTTCTGTGAGCAGCAAGATGATCCAGATGTACCACCCCGATCTGATCGACAGCGCAGGAGATCTCTATACCTTGATGGGCTGGGGGTATGCCGGGGAGCCGGACGACCGGTTTCGAATTACACCGAAGATGACACGGTATTTACGGCCTGTGCCGGAGCTGCGATCTACAGGCGAAGCGTGTTTGATGAAATCGGCTTCTTTGACGAAAGCCATTTTGCCTATCTGGAAGATATCGATGTTGGTTACCGTGCCATGATCTACGGCTATAAAAACCGGTTCTGCGCTTCCGCTCTTGTGTACCACGTCGGAAGTGGAACGAGCGGTTCCAAATATAACACTTTTAAAGTGAAACTATCTGCCCGCAACAGTGTCTGGCTGAATTACAAAAATATGCCGCTTTTGCAGCTGATCCTGAATTTCATTCCATTACTTTTGGGATATCTGGTGAAATATTATTTTTCTGCAAAATCGGATTTGGAACAGATTACAAAAACGGAATCAAAGAAGGAATCCATGGTCTGTCCAAATGCCGCAAGGTTCCGTTTCGGATGGAGCATCTAGGCAGCTATATCCGGATCGAATTTGCCCTGATACGCCACACATTCGGTTATGCGGCCGACTGGCTGAAAAGAAAATTATTGCATAAATAGAAAACACCCTGTAAGGGAAGCCTGCACATACTGCCGGATCCCCTTACAGGGTGCTTTTTTATTCTTTTTTTAAGAAAATCTTGTCATATAGCCCGGATACTCCGCGTGTCCTGTGGCAAGCATTTCTCCGTTTACTGTAATGTGAATTTTTGCACAATGGTAAACGTCCAAATACGTGTTGCAGATGCTTCCGATCACCAGATATTCTGCAGAAGATCCCATCTCTTTAATGTAAGTCCCAAACTTTTCGGAGAGATCCAGATCAATGACCTGTTCTCCATCCTTTTCTTTCTTTGTAAAACTTAGAACTGTGGTATCCGATGGAAGAACTCCGGCTGCTGCCAACTGAGAAAGGACAGTTTCCGGTGTGATTGCCTCAAGTGAAACCTCTTTTTTATCAAAGCCGGATACATCCTTGTTCTGGGCATACACAGTAATTGTTCCTGCTCCCAGATTATTTGCATCCTGTGTGTTTTCTGTCTGCTCCTGCTGTGTCTGGTCTTGTTCATTCTGTCCGTCCTGATTGACATCCTGATCAGATGTGTCATTGTCCTGATCCTCTTTCTGCTCTTCCTGTGTTGCATTTTGTTCCGGAGTTGATTCTGTTGTTTTTCCACAGGCTGTAATTCCAAACATCAGCACAACCACTGTCAAAATTCCCAATACATATTTTTTCTTCATACTCCCATTCCCCCCTTAACGGATTTCTGACAGATATCTTTTCAAGGCATCCTGCCAGGTTGGAAGCGGCGTGAAGCCGTTTTTCTTCAGTTTAGATTTGTCCATTCTGCTGTTGTGAGGGCGTTTTGCCTTTGCCGGAAATTTGTCGCTTGTCACCGGAACTACATTGACATCCATTCCTGCCTGCGCAAAAATCTCTTTTGCAAATTCATACCAGGTGATATATCCCCCTTCATTTGTCACATGATATTTTCCATAAGCATCTTTTTCCAGCATATCCACAAGCAGTCTGGCAAGATCATAAGTATACGTCGGAGTTCCTACCTGATCATCCACAACTGTCAGAGTATCATGTGTCTCTCCCAGATTCAGCATGGTCTTGATAAAATTCTTTCCATTCACACCGAAGACCCACGCGATACGAACAATATAATATTTGTCCAAGAGACGTTCCACAGCCTGTTCTCCCTCATATTTGGTCTGTCCGTAAATATTCAGTGGCTGTGTTACTTTATCATCCGGCTCCCACGGACGTGTTCCTTCTCCCTCAAACACATAATCTGTACTGATATAGATCATCGGGATATCAAGTGCCTTACATACTTTTGCAATATTCTCAGTACCTTCAGCATTAACTTTTCTGCACATTTCTTCATTGTCTTCCGCAGCATCCACTGCCGTCCATGCTGCGCAGTGAACAACGCTGTCTACTTTTGCCTCACGAATGACAGAATCTACTGCTGCTGCATCTGTGATGTCCATCTCTTCAACATCTACACCAACACCTTCATATCCCCGCTTTGCGAGTTCATTCATAACATCATGGCCAAGCTGACCTTTTACTCCTGTTACTAATGCTTTCATAAATTGTCCTCCTTCGCAGTCTCAGCTTGCAACTATTTGCATATTTCTCAAAATCATCCCAAACGGAACGGACCATATTCAATCGGGAAGTTTTTATTGTAATATGGATCTCCTTTCCTCAAAAGATCTCCCCAATATTTCTGGAACAGAGCAATCTCACCTTCAAATCTTCGGATTTTTTCAGGTGTATCCTCATATCCTCTGGATTTTGACTCATAATGATGCCATAAAGAGTGCGCATTGTAAACTACCAGTTTTCCGGTTTTCCGAACCTTCAAACAGAAATCAACATCATTTAATCCTACCTTGAATTCTTCTCTGAATCCGCCTACTTCTTCAAATGCTTTTCTGTCTACCATCATACATGCCGCTGTTACCGCACTATAATTACAGTTGATTCTCGGTCTTACCATGTAGCCGTAATCATCTTTATCAAGTCCGGTAAACACATGCCCTGCAAAGCCTCCGAATCCAAGCACGATTCCTGCATGCTGCACGCTATCATCTTCATATAAGAGCTTTGCTCCTACGATTCCCACATCTTCTCTCATACAGCAGCCAAGAAGTTCACTGACTGCAGTCTCATTGATTACTTCAGTATCATTGTTCAGGAACAGATAGTAATCACCCTTGGCAAATGTAACGCCAAAATTATTGATTGCTGCATAATTAAATTCATTTTCCCATTTTACAACTTTTACATTCTCATACTTCTTCTGTATTTCTTCATAATATGAAAATGTTTTTGCCTCTTCACTGTTATTCTCTACGATAATAATTTCAATATTACGATAACTGCTCTTTTCAAACAATGAGCGAATACACGTGTCCAGATCCTGCGTATGATCTTTATTTGGGATAATAACAGAAACCAGTGGATTTCCCGTTGTTTCATAAATCACATGGTACATTCCCCATAACGGCATATGTTCAACTTTTACCTTTACACCGGTTCTCTCGAAATGACCTTCTATCGCCTTTTTCCCTGCTTCATATGCATACATCTTACTTGCCGGATTTTCAGCAACTGATCCGCCATGCATTCTCCAGTGGTATAAAATCATCGGAATATGTTTGATACTTTCCGCGTTTTCAATACAGCGGAACATCAGATCATAATCCTGGGAACCATCATATTCGCTTCTAAATCCGCCTATTTTATCTATAATTTCTTTCTTCACAACAAAAAAGTGTGTAATATAGTTGTGCGAATAAAACAGATCCGGGCTCCAGTCCGGCTTAAAATTCGGATCCATATGTTCGGACAGATCACCTGACACCTTATCTTCATCCGTGTAAAGAATATCATACTTTTTCTTCTGAAGCGCTTTTGTTACTTCAAAAAGAGCGTTTGGACCAAGTATATCATCATGATCAAATAATCCAACATATTCTCCTGTTGCCAGTTCTAAAGCACCATTTGTATTCCCTGCGATTCCAAAATTCTTTTCCAGTATCTGATATTTAATTCTTGTATCTTTTGCAGCATATTCTGCAAGTACCTGCTCTAATTCCGGATTGCCTTCACTGCCGTCTCCAATACATAATTCCCAATTCGGATATGTCTGTGCAACTACAGAATCGATCATCTCACGCAAAAACGGAATCGGAGTGTTATAAGTCGGCACGATAATGCTGAATTTCGGCTGATATTCAAACACTTTTTTTCTCTGTTTTTTCAGTTCCTCTTCTGTCACTTTATGAGCTTCATACCACTCACTATAAGGGATTCCATTGACGTGAACGCCTTTTTTCAGACGACTGATCAACTTTTTAGCTCCATTCTTCTTCAGATATGCACATCCTTTTACAATGTTCTCTCCATTAAGATTATGCAGTATCATCTTTACAGTACCAACCTGAGATAATCTTCTGTTTGCTTTTACAACTTCTTTGTAGACAATCTTTTTTCTTACAGAATTATATCCATCGCTGATCACAAATGTGTAAGTTTTATCCTGATCTCCAAGAAATTCCACAATAAATCCGCAATATTTCTTTTCTTTATCTACCATTCCAAGTTTGTACAAATCATCTCTGTTAACCATACGGACTGTCTTATCAACATTCTGACCTGACGCATCTAATATTTGATATTCCATGTCCCGCGCCTTTTTTTCAGAAATCGCCCATCCTCCGATGCTGTATTTCACAGCATCTCCTTTTTCTTCTGGTCTTACATACTCTAAATGATAAGAAATGCTTCTTGTATCTGTAATCTTCTCTATCTTTGCTTCATTCAATGACACAATCTTCTTTTTCTCATTTCCGCTTACAGCATAAAGCTCCAATGCTTTTGGAGCTTCTGCTTCTGGATTTACTGGAATGGTCATAGAGAATCCACACGACAATTCCGGCTGATATTTCGCCATTTTTTGTGTGACATCTCTTCTCGCAATCTTTTGTATATCAAATTTCACTGCTTTCCCAATTTACCAAAACCTGATACTCAACTTTTTCTCCCGAAACCGAAAAACACCAACCGCCAATGATAAAGCAGGATTCATTACCCATTTTCTTATATTTTATTGCGTCAATATAGGATTTGAAATTCATGCTGTTCCTCCAAACTGATGATTACTTAAAAAGTCTGTTTAAAAATGTGATCAAAAACACAAGATAAGCAATCAATCCTAACAATACAATAAATGTCTCCGTATTGAAATATTTCATTTGTTCCTTCATCACAAGCACCTGCGATGACTCTTTCCCGTTTATCGACAGCTTTCCGTCTTCGTTCAGACTGCGGTCCGTTGTCATAACAGTAACCCCGTGCTCTGATTTTATACTTTCTGTCTCAATTGTGAGAACATACTGTTTTCCTTTACTTTCTTCCAATTCAGAAAGTTTTAAAACCATATTTTTGCTATTATCTACTTCACCAGCTGTAAACTCGCCTTTTGCCACAACTTTTTCACTTTCCGTCTCTGTCAATGTCCACGCATACTCCGCTTCACATTCTTGTCCCAGATTACTCATTGTCAACTCCAGGCTGTTTAATCCATTCTGTGTACACGTAAACTGCTGGCTGACTTTACTTCCTTCTGTCAGCTCTCCCACATTTGTATAAAGTGTACTGTCAATGTTATTATCATAAATTTCTGCCGGCCAGGTTCTGAACGAATAAATAACGGCAAACAAAATACCTACGATTGCCACTATTACATATTTCCATTTTTTCATCAACTTTGCCTCTCTGTTATACTTGATATGCCTCTCTGTATTCCGGACATACCTCTTCTGTTGTTCCTGCTTTTACAATATGGCCTTTTTCTATCCAGATAGCCCTTTTGCAAAGCTTCTGCACCTGTTCAATACTGTGTGACACAAACAAAATAGAGGTATCCTCTTTCATCATATTCTGTATCCGTCTTTCACACTTTTCCTGAAAACGGAAATCTCCTACAGAAAGCACCTCATCTACAATCAAAAGATCCGGGTTTCCAATTGTCGCAATGGAAAATGCAAGTCTTGCCAACATACCGGAAGAAAAATTCTTAATCGGCACATTCATAAAATCCCGCAATTCCGAAAACTCCACAATATCCTCATAATGCTTTTGCATCTCCTGTCTTCCGTATCCAAGAATTGCCCCGTTTAAATATATATTTTCTTCAGCTGTCAGATCATGGTCAAACCCTGCACCCAATTCAATAAGCGGTGCAATACTTCCATATACTTTTACGCTTCCCTTTGTCGGTTTTAATACTCCTGCGATTGTCTTTAAAAGCGTACTTTTTCCACATCCGTTTAATCCAATCAATGCTACAGAATCCCCTCTGTTCATGGAAAAACTGATGTCCTGCAGTGCCCAGAATTCATCGAAGGATATCTGACCTTTTAGCCGTTTCACCAAATAATCTTTCATGCTGTCTATTTTTTCCGATGAAAGGTTAAACTTTATGGACACATTTTCCACATCCACAATTCTCTGTTCCATAGTCTTCTCCTTATTTTATGTTTTTACAGATTCAAGATAAAGGTATCCTGTTTTTTATAGAATACATACAACCCGATAGCCAACACGATTCCGGATATTCCTATCGCGGCCACAAAGCTTCCGATTGACGGCATAACTCCGTAAATCACAAGATCACGGAACATATTCATAATGATTGTCAGCGGATTCAAACTTACAATCGTATAGATCAGGGATCCTTCTGACAAAAATGTCATTGGATAAATAACCGGACATAAATAAGTCAGCGCTGTAAGGAAGACTCCGTATAAATGCATGATATCTCTGAATTTTACAGTCGCAGTCGCCAGTATAAGTCCAACTCCGGTTGCAAGCACAATCACACAAAAAAGAGGAATGATCCCCAGAAACAGCGTGTAATGTAACTCCATACGCATAAATACCATTACTAAAATCAGTGCTGCGAAAGATGCCATAATATTAATCACACTGGATGCGATCCGTGCAAAAGTAAACAGATATTTAGGAATATACACCTTCTTAATCAATGGCGCATTGTTTAAAATCGAAGTCATTGCACTTGATGTAGCTTCCGAGAAAAAATTGTACATTACCTGACCACTTAAAATATATACAGGATAGTTTTCCACATTAAACCGAAGCAAATGAGAAAATACGATAGACAGCACAGCCATCATAAGCAGCGGATTCAGCAATGTCCAGAGTACGCCCAGTACAGATTTTCTATATTTAATCTTCACATCTCTCATAACGAGTTCGCCTAACAGCGGACGAAACTTCTGGAAATTTCTAACATACTGTATCATGTTGTGCTCCTCTTACTTCTTTAATTCTTTAATTCCGCCCCATTTCTGATCCTTTTCAGAAATTGTCAGTTCCATATCTTCCGGAATCGGCCATTCAATTCCAATATCCGGATCATTCCATGCGAGACCGCCTTCATCATTCGGATGATAAAAATCTGTACATTTATATGCAAATTCTGCTGAATCAGACAATACTACAAATCCATGCGCAAAATCCTTTGGAATAAAAACTGTTTTTATTCTCTGCTGATAACAGTACGCCATACCATTGTCCGTATGTTTTAGAATCTTTTCTCAGATCCACTGCAACATCAAAAACTTCTCCGCTCACTACACGCACTAATTTATCCTGTGGATAATTGATCTGAAAATGAAGCCCTCTAAGTACTCCTTTTTTGGAAGATGACTGATTATCCTGCACAAATTCCATATCAATTCCTGCTTCTTTATAATCATTATAATTATAGGTCTCCATAAAATAACCTCTCTCATCACCAAAAACTGTTGGAGTAATCACCTTCAGACCTTCTATCTCACATGTTTCTACTTTAATTTTACCCATAATAGTCTTTTCCTCCTGCTTCTAATTCTGATCGATATACTTTCCATCCAATACATCTTTCAGATAACGACCATACTGATTTTTCTGATAGAGTTCACATGCTTTCTGCAATTCTTCTTTATCAATCCATCCGTTGTTGTATGCAATTTCCTCTAAGCACGCAATCTTTCTGTTCTGATGTGTCTCCACTGTCTTTACAAAATTTGTTGCGTCGACCAACGATTCATGTGTTCCTGTATCAAGCCATGTAAATCCCTGACCTAATAACGCCACATCCAGATTTCCTTTTTCCAGATAAATTCTGTTCAAATCTGTAATCTCCAGTTCCCCTCTTGCACTTGGTTTGATCTGCTTCGCATATTCTACTACGTGGTTATCATAGAAATACAAACCGGTAACTGCATAATTAGACTTTGGATGTTCTGGTTTTTCTTCCAGAGAAACGGCTTTTCCATCCTGATCAAATTCAACAACACCAAAACGCTCCGGATCATCCACATAATATCCAAATACCGTAGCTCCCTCTTCTTTTGCCGCTGCCGCTTTCAATCTCTTACTCAGACCATGTCCGTGGAAAATATTATCTCCCAGGATCATTGCACAGCTTTCTCCGTCAATAAATTCTTCTCCCAGCAAGAATGCCTGAGCCAGTCCATCCGGTGACGGCTGTACCTTATAACTGAGTTGAATTCCAAACTGTTTTCCATCTCCAAGCAATTCCTCAAATCTTGGCGTATCTACAGGTGTAGAAATAATCAGGATCTCCCGGATTCCTGCTTCCATTAAAATACTGAGCGGATAATAAATCATCGGCTTATCATATATCGGCAACAGCTGTTTGCTTGTCACTTGTGTTAATGGGTATAACCTTGTTCCTGAACCTCCAGCTAAAATAATACCTTTCATCGTATCTCCTCCTAATATTATATATTTTAACGCAAACCAGCAGTATCTTTCGATACTGCCGAGCTCTGCTTATTTATCTTGATACATATCCTCGTAATACTTCTGATAGTCACCGCTTGTAACATTTTTCATCCATTCTTCATTTTCAAAGAACCATTTGATCGTCAGACGAATACCGTCTTCAAACATCGTCTCCGGATACCAGCCCACTTCTTCTTTGATCTTGTCTGGTGCAATAGCATAGCGTCTGTCATGACCCTTTCTGTCTTCTACATAAGTGATCAGCTTTTCGCTGACAAGTTCTTTTCTCGGATCTCCTTCCGGCAACATCTCCTGTAACGTATCCAGAATGATATGGATAATCTGAATATTCTGTTTTTCATTGTGACCGCCAATATTATACGTCTCAAAAAGTCTTCCTTTTTCCTGAACCATGTCAATTCCTTTTGCATGGTCTTCTACATACAGCCAGTCTCTGACATTCTTTCCGTCTCCGTATACCGGAAGACTCTTGCCCTGCAGAGCATTGTTAATGATCAGCGGAATCAACTTCTCAGGGAACTGATACGGTCCATAGTTATTGCTGCAGTTTGTGATATTTGCCGGGAATTTATACGTATCCATATAAGATTTTACCAGCATATCAGATGATGCTTTACTTGCAGAATATGGACTGTGCGGATCGTATGGAGTTGTCTCATAAAAATATTCTCCCTCTTCTTCCAGTGATCCATACACTTCATCTGTAGAAACATGAAGGAATTTCTTTCCCTCCTTAAATGTTCCGTCAGGAAGCTCCCATGCTGCTTTTGCCGCATTGAGCATCACAAGTGTCCCGAGTACATTTGTCTTTACAAATACATCCGGATTCTTAATGCTTCGATCCACATGACTTTCCGCTGCAAAATGTACAACTCTGTCAATCTCGTTTTCTTCAAAAATCTTGTTGATCGCATCTGCATCACAGATGTCCGCCTTTACAAATGTGTAATTCTCTCTGTCTTCTATATCTTTCAGGTTCTCAAGATTTCCTGCATATGTCAGCTTATCTACATTGATGATGCGGATTTCGTTGTCATACTTTTTAAACATGTAATGAATGTAGTTTGATCCAATAAATCCGGCTCCACCGGTTACTAAATATGTTCTCATAATTTTAACCTCCAATATATTCTTTAAAATTATAACATTTCTTTAACATCTATGCAACATTTTTAATTGTATCGCTCATTTTTTCCATACAGCTTTTATTTTTCTAAACGGAGCTGTAGCTTTCCAGCTTTTCGAATTCTCGTAAGCTTCAATCTGCATCTTAAGTCTTTCACATTCCTTGTGTACTTTTTGAAGTTCCTCTTTCAAACATTCTTGTTCTCTACGTTTTGCATTCTCTTCTCTTTCATTGTGATAAACTCGATTTCCCGTGAAATCATAGAAATCATGAACTGTAAAATCAAATTTCTGTTTTAATATTTCTGCATACTTCGGATACAGCTCCAAAAAATTATCTAACCCTGTGGGCAGGATATTCTGCAATTCCGGACATGTTTTACAGAGCAAAAATATTTTCTCACATTCCAATTCTTCTTTTGTATTTGACTCCGGATTTTTAAAATCCTGCCTGAATGTTCTGATAAACAGTTCATCTTCCATATCCTCAAAAAAATGACGCTTTATATTTGCAGCTTCATTTTCGTAACGGATCACATTCGGACCATATGTTTTACTGTTATTTTCCACTTCACTGTTTTCATGAATAAAGCGACGCATCGCCAACAGTCTTTCCTGCATAACATAAATTGGGTATTTCTTTGCAATTCGCACCCAATAATCAAAATCATGAGACTGCATATATGCAAGGTTAAAATCTCCTGTCTCCCGCATCAACTCCGTTCTCATCACCACTGAAGGATGTGACAGACAGTTTCCCCCGAAAAAGAACCGGTGCAAACAATCGCTCTGCCCCTGAAATGTAGTTTCAAACACACCCAGCAATTCCTTTTGCTGCTCATTGATGCTATTCCCATACTCGTCAATCAAATCAATCCATGCAAAACAAATCTTATATTCGGGGTTATTCTTTAAAAACGTAATTTGTTTTTCCAGCTTTTGGGGATACCAGATATCATCACTGTCTATCCTTGCAAGATATGCTCCTGTCACCTTTTGAAATCCATAATTTGTCGCATGACTGATATGCTCATTCTGCTCCAGACGATACAACTTGATTCTCGGATCTTTAATACTTTCAATCACGGAACAGGAATCATCTGTTGAACCATCATCTACAATAATCAACTCTAAATCCGTATATGTCTGTGCCAGCACACTTTTGATGCTCTCTCCAATTGTTGTCCCCCTATTATAATTCACCATTAAAACACTTACCAATTCCCTATCCATACCCTCTTACCTCGTATCCGTTTATTTTTAACCCAGCTTTTTATAAAATAACTATTGATTAAAATCTATACTATGTATTTTATCGTAAATCAGGCATAAAAGAAAGAATATTCTGAAATTCATTAAAAAAGAACCTCTTATGCTTCTTTAACACATAAAAGGTTCTTTTTCTCAAACAACTCAAATCATAGTTTCCGAATCGTTGTTTATTTGCTTGTCAACACTTTCACCATATCAACAATCGTATATCCGTAATTTTTATCACTTGCCCAGCCTACACCTGCCGGATTTTCCTTAATCCCCAGCCACTCTACATATTTTGCTGAGTTGCGGGTTACATATTTAAATCTGGGGTCTACGCATGCCGACTTCAGGTTTTCCGCAGAACCATATGCTTTCAAATGCTGAATCTGAGCTCTGATTCCTGTCCGGACATCAGAAAAACTCGCTGCCTGTCCCTGCGCATTTCCATCCAATGCTCCAAGTCCCGCAAAATTAAACTGCTCGATTTTCACAATGCCTCCAAATTTAAGCCATGCGCTTTCTTTCATTGCCTGTGCAAAAGCCACCTCAGCTTTCACACCTTCCGCCACAGCTTCTTCGTAATACATCTGACAGAAATCTCGAAGTGTCGGCGCTCCGCCTTTTCCAAGTGCCTCTGACGGGTATTGATTACCGCTGCTTTCATAATAACGCATCATCTGTTCAACAGTTGTAGCCGTCTCACCCATGATTGTAGTTAATTCCTCTGCATCCTGGTCGGATGAATCGCTGACCACATTATATGTAATTCCGTCCGTAAATGTCATGATTCCAGTCTCTGTCGTAATATAGGTATGGATATTATAGGTTCCTTTATGATTTTGATGTTTACTTAACTCCACTGTTACTTTGTAAGTGCCATCACTCTGTTTCTTTGCTGAATACCAGATCAGATCCCTTTGATCTGCCTGACTCCATACCGGAACCTGTACTGACTGAACCCCTGATTTTGAAGAAATATTTTTGACGATCACGTCAAATGATCCTTTAACAGCATTATAGTTTTTCACTTCTGTTTTCCCTTTTGGGCTTGACACTTCAAACGTAGTTTGTCCTAAATTTATCTGCTGTCCATTAACAACTCCATATACATGAACATTATACGTCCCTGCCGTTTTATGGCTGGATATGCTGACATCTGCCGTCCATACATTTGCACTTTCTTTGTTGCCAGAATACCATATCAGATCATCCTGATCATTTGCAACGCTCCACACTGCAAAGTTTACATCATCGATCCTGTCATATTTTCCCTGGTTTTCCAGTTTTACCTGATAAGTACTTTCTTTCTTGCTGGTATCTTTTGCCGATACAACAATTTGCTCATTCGTTACTTCCTTTGTTGTTACTCCTACACAAGACTGAACTCCGTTTTTCCCGGTCACATAGGCATGAACATTATACTTCGCATTTTTGATATCAGAAGGCACTTTAATCGTCACTTTATAAGAACCATCACTCTGCTTTTTCGTCTCATGCCATACAAGATCGCTCTGGTTTGATTTGCTCCATACCGGAACCAGGACTTCCTTGATACCTGATTTACAGGAAATGCCTTTGACAGTTACTTCAAAACTTTTCTTTTCTGCATCATATGTACCCACTTCCAGGGTTGCCTGCGCTTCTGAAACTTCAAACGTTGTCTGATCCAAAAAGATCTGCTTTCCATTTACAATTCCATATACATGAACCAGATATTTTCCGGCTGTTTTATGATTCTTGATCGAAGCCTCTGCACTCCATGTATTTGAAGATGTTTTTTTTCCTTCATACCATACCAGATCATCCTGATCGTTTCGTTCACTCCACACTGCAAAATTAACGCTTGTTGCTTTTGCTGCTTTGTGATTTTTTAAGGTCAGCTGATATGTCGTTTCTTTTCCGCTCTTATCCTCTGCTGTCAGTTCGTCCTTCATTTCACTCACCTGCTGGGATGTCATCGCAACGAATGTCTGTACTCCATTGTTATCCATCACATATACATGAACATTATAGGTACTTCTATTGTTGTGATGATTTGCAATATCTACATGAACTTTGTAAGTACCGTCACTCTGCCTGTCTGCAAAATACCAAATCAGATCGTCCTGATCCGGCTCACTCCACACCGGAACTCTGACAGATTCCACTCCTGCCGGAACTTCAACATTTTTCACAATAACATCAAAAGTTCCCTGATTTGCATTATAATTTTGAATCTCCACATCTGCACTTGGTCCAATCACCTTAAACGTTGTTTTCCCAAGGAATACCAGCGTTCCACTTGTCAGATTTGCATAGGCATGTACCTGATAAACAGCTCCAACCTGTTGATCCGGAATACTCACATCCGCTTCCCAGACTCCGTTCGATTTCTGCTGAGCTGTAATCCAGCGAATATCACTTTGATCTGCCTTGTTCCATACCGGAAACTGTACGACATCCACGTCATCCGGCATATCTGCAAACTTCAGCTGAACCCGATACAGATCACTTCTGTTGTCAACAGAAGAAACCTTTAACGTAGAAGTAGTATTACCCGAGACTCTGAATTCGGCCTGGCATAAATTCGATGTCGTATTCCAATTATATACATGAACATTATATTTTCCGGTGGACTTCTTATGATTCTGAATATCAAAATTGATAACTCTTGCAGTTCCCGGCAAAGAATACCAGACAAGGTCGTCCTGACCGTTTTCTTCACTCCACACTGCCACTTTGTAACCATTTCCAGAACCACTCACCTCAATCTGTGCAGTTCCATTAAAATCATTTTTATTTTTAATCTGCACAGTTGCCTGCTCGTTTCCGTTATCGCCTTTGCTGAACCCGTAAGTTGCTGCAATTCCTGCTGCATCCGCTTCTCCCAGCTTTTTCAGGAAATTCTCATCTTTCAATTTCGCGGCATCAGATGCACTGTCTAAGAATGCATGTTCTACGATCACCCCTGTCATTCCATATTGTTTAGAAAGATAGTTTGTCGTAAAATAGTCATCTTTATTTCCATTCGAATCTGTCTCACCCGTGGTACCGTCTTTAATTTTTGCACCACGATTTGTTAATCCAAGTGCTGACAACTCACTCAGAATCTTGTTTGCCAGATTCTGACCTTCCTGATGGATTCCTTCATTGTAGCTTTTGTTTGGATAGTAAACCTCGGCTCCCGTTCCCCCTCCTGTATTGAAATGAATATCTACAAATACGGTCGCTCCGAGTGCTGCTGCATCTTTGATTCTCTGATTCAGGCAATAGCTTGTACTCTGTCCCGGATATTTACAGGAAATAGAATCTCTGTCCATATACACTGTAACTCCCTGATACTGCTCCAATGCCTGTTTGCAATACTGTGCAACTTTAAAAGTAAGCTCTTCTTCTTTTAGTCCATTGCCGCTGGCTCCTGTATGTGTCGCATCATGTCCGGCGCAGATCACCACCGTTTTATTGGCTCTTGCTTCTCTTGCAAGCGGTGATACAGGATCTGCCTCTTCCAGTACTCCTGCCACAGTCTCCTCAATGTTCTCTGTATCGGCAGAAGCCTCGATCACATTTCCGTCTTCACTAAGTGAATATACTGCCACATCCGGCACTGCTTCCTCTGAAGAATTCTCCTCTTCCGGTTGTACTGTAACTGTATAACCCGCATCAATTTCTTCATCCAGCAGATTTACCGTAGAACTTACTCCCGAACTCTGATATGTCAGGCTATCCAGCTGATACACATCTTCTGCTGATCCTTCCGGATAATCCTGTGTGAACAAAACTGTATTGTTCACAATTGCTGACGCCGGCATTTCAAACTGTTCACCTGTAACAACAGAACTATAATGCAGAACTGCAAATTCCAGCACCAGGTTCTCATCCGAAAATCCAACTGCTATATTCTGTGTCTGTGGCATATTGACCACTGATTCATCCACATACACATACTCCAGAATTCCTTCCGAAGTCTGCTGTGTTGCCTCCTGCTGTGTGTCTGTTTCATCTAAAATCTGCTGTTGCTCCTGTGATTGTATATCTGCTTCTCCTGCAACAGAATCCATCTCCCCAGCTGCCGCCACATTCATTCCAGCTGTAGTAAACACCATCACAAACACCAGTAACAGCGCAAGTACTTTCTGTACTTTTTTCATTCTTTTGTTTTAACCCCTTTCTCTTTTGCGTAATATCTATATATAAAAGCCTATGGCTGAATATTTGTCTCTTTGCAAATAAAAATTGGTCTTTTTTTCAATTCCATATATGCTTTTGCAAAATACTCCCCCAAAATACCGATACAAAACAGTTGAATTCCACCTATGAATAGCATAATACATACCATAGATGGCCATCCAGATGTCGGATCTCCAAAAATCAGTGTTTTTGCAACAATTACGATAATCAATATAAACGCAAGTACACAGAATACAATTCCCATGATTGCTGAAATCAGCAACGGTACTGTAGAAAAAGCAACAATCCCTTCGATTGCATACACAAACAATTTCCAAAAAGACCACTTTGTCTCACCTGCAACTCTCTCGACGTTTTCATATTCCATCCATTTTGTTTTATATCCAACCCAACCATACAGACCTTTTGAAAATCTATTGTATTCTTCCAGCTCCAGAAGACTATTTACAAACTGACGCGTCATCAATCGATAATCTCTGGCTCCATCTACAATTTCCGTATCTGAAATTTTCTTGATCAAATGATAAAATCTCCTTGCAAAAAATGACCGGATCTTTGGCTCTCCTTTTCTTGTCACTCGTCTTGTTGCCACCGAATCATAGCCCTCATCTTTGATATAACGCATCATTTCAGGCAACAGACTTGGCGGATCTTGTAAATCCGCATCCATGATTGTGACATACTCTCCAGAAGCATAACTTAATCCCGCATACATCGCTGCTTCTTTCCCAAAATTTCTGGAAAATGACACATACTTTATACATTCGTCTTTTTTTGCCAGTTCTTTTGCAACTTCAAGAGTTCTGTCCTTTGACCCATCATCTACAAAAAGAACTTCAAACTGGAATTCTTTCATAATGCTCATTACTTTTTTTATTTCATTGTAAAATAAAGGAATACTTTCTTCTTCATTATAACATGAAACAACTACACTTATCTTTTCCATATTTCTTCCTCATCAAAGCTATCTATTTTAACTATAACATATTATAGATTGACTTTCTATTTGATTTCTCCCATCTTCACTATAATTAAATCGCCATCTTTTTTGAATCGCATCATTAGCTGGCCATGCCGGCATGTTTTTTGCAAAATTTGTAGCCCTCGCAATTTCCTCTTGAGTTGCACCATTCAACTCTATTCCTCTTGTTAATGCAAACGTACAAATCTTTCCTGTAGAATAATAATATTCTGGCTCCATCCATGCAAACATATTAAAATATGACATGCCTATAAAATCAATTTCGGGATAACAAGCATTATTCAACGGTGCCTTGCGCTCTCCGATAAATGCAATTTTACTTTTTTGCAGATCATAATCTTTTATATGACAGCGTGTAACAATTTCATTCAATGTGTCTACATCTTGTTCATATCTCACATCATCCGCATACCAAAATCTCAATGTTGTATATGTCTGACTCAATCCTACTGCAATTGCAGCTATCAACACTCCTGCTTGTATTGTCTTTCTTACAATTTTATTTATAGATTTCTTTTTCTCAACCGCTTCATCATCTCTCCTTCTTGTTAAATACACAAATCCCACCGCAATTACAAAAGGAAGAGTATATTGACTTCGATAAGCAAGTGCTACTCCCGCATACACAGTAAGCATAAATGGGCTGATTATTAACACCAAAATAGCCACCCATTTCCAAACAGGAATTTTTATAGCACTTTTGCACCAAATCACCAGCATAACTACAGCACATATACTTAACACGACTGCGCCATATCCGTATATATAATCCTTATAAACAAAAAACACTTGTTTAATATGCTGAATTATATTAATTATACATTGCTCTGCAGAAACGTTTCCCCATAATACTTGTCCTTCAATATAGTCTCCTGAAGAAAAGAACATTTTTACAATTATGGAATTTAATATATAAGCACATCCAAATGGCACTACTGCCTTTACACACACCAAAAACAATTTTTTCAAATCGGTTTCTTTACATATCAAAATTCCAAATGCTACCGCTGCTATAAAAAGTGTCGTGTTAGCCTGATAACTTCCAAAACTCCAAACAAGACATCCTATAGCTAATAATAGCCTCCAGACTGCTCTGCACTTAATCCAACTAAATGTAAGATATACTGCAATCGCTACTAATAAAATTGATATTGCTATATCAAAATTCTGTAATTTAAACACCCATTGCATCACCCATATTGGATGTGTCATAAAAAGTGCTGAAAACACGAAATAATTATATCTATTTTCTCTGCCTGAGATATATTCAAATGAATACGCAAACATCATTAAAAATGCAACAATCGCAAAAAAACCAAGTGTTGAGTTTATATAGGGATTATACCAACGTATTCCAAAAATTTTTTCTGTAAAAATCAATCCATATCTGCCAATATCTAACCAATTATAAACGCTTCTAGGCGTATTAATAAAAAGATCGGTATCCATAGTAACAGACAAATTAAAAATTCTACATCCATAGACCACTGCTACAATGGATATGTTAAAGATAAGTAAATCTATTCTTTTTCTACAAAATTCAAAAAACTCTTTCATTCTCTATTCTCCTAGTCCATATCCATGACTGAATCATCAATATTTTCTTTTCCTGCTATCTGTTCATAAAAAATAGAACGTTTTCTAATTTCCTTATTCAGGGTATCCATTCCCACTTTTTCTGCAAGAGTCGACTCTGCTGAAAACAAATTTGTTCCGAGTCCCAGGCGATTTCCTTCAATCTGTGCTCCCAATGCCGCAATTGTCGTTGGAAACATATCCATTGTCGTCGCTATTCTGTTTTTCTGATTGACCGGAACAATTGGAGCATTGATGATCGTATTATATACCCCTCGCGTATAATCTTCCGGCACATCCTGACAAAAATCACTGTCCATCGTCAAATGATCTCCTACTATCACAATCGTGGTATTCTCATAAAATGGCTGTGCTTTCAACCAGTTCACAAAATCCACGACCTGTCTGCTGGCGCAGGACATAACATTTGCATACTGATTGCCCGGATGGTCATCCTGGCACAGATCACAAACATATCCATCCTCAAAATGAGTATCAACTGTCAGCATCGTAAAGTTAAATGGTTGTCCGCTGTTAGCCAGGTTTGCCACTTCCTGCCTTGCAAAATCGTACAATTTATGATCCTCATATCCCCACCACACTCGATAATCCGAAGGTATTAGACCGTTTTGCTGAGCGTAGAGCAAATCTTTCACTTCATAATTTCCATGTCCCTCAAAATACTGTTTTCTTCCGGCAAACTCCCCTTCTGAGCCAAACATAACAACCTGTTTGTAGCCTTGTGCCGCTAACATATCACCCAAAACAGTTGCTCCCGGAAGCACTTGCACATCCTCCTGTATATTCTCCGCGCGTAGCTTTACCTTCAACGGCAGCCCCGATGTCTGCGCCACCATAGCTCCCATTGTCCACGTGGCACCATCAGAAGGAATCAGACCGCCCAGCATATCGCCCGTCGAAAAATTAACGTTTTCCATTGCCAGCTGCGTCATCTCCGGAATATCATTTTCTGCAAAAGCGCCGCCTACATCTGTTGAAGCGTACGTGGATTCCATGGACTCCATAAAAATGTACACCAGATTTCTCTTCTGCTCGGGAAATGTAACCGGAACCAATGCCGGATCCATATAATTCTCCTGCAAAAACATCGAAATCGTATCCTGATTTTCCAGATATTCTCCAACATCCAGTTCATTCCACACCATCTGTCCGGATGATACAATCAGTGCCATCGAACCTGCAACGGCTCCAATCTGTACCACCCATTTTGTAATCTTTGTTTTTCGCACCATTACGATTACCAATACCACAAAAAACACTGCCATCACTGCGGCCGGTACACAAGTCTCTATAAAATCCCATATAACCTCATGACTGGTGCCCTGGATCGGTGTCTTTAACTGAGCGACAAGCTCCTCCATAGACAGATTTGTCCATGTCGCCAGCATCCAGTTTGCCGCTTCATGAAGCAAGATTGCCAGAAATGAGAACAACACTGCTAACATACACAGCAGCACTTTCATCACAATCTGAATCACCTTTATCATGTTTCCCAGACGAACGATCCCGATATTCACTTTCAACTGTTCTTCCGTTATATCCGTCAGATTCTTCTGCTCTTTTTGCGCCCCTCTGTCTAACTCATTTTTCGGCCTCTTTCTGCGCTTTTTCTTTAACTCCTGCAATCTTATGTCCTCTCCTTAATTCCAACTTTTATACTGACCACTTTTACGCGGCAAAAGGGAACGCAACCTGATTTGCTGCGCCCCCTCTCTTATTTTTATTTCAGAATAACTTTTTCGGATAAACTCCCGCATGAATCAAAGCCTGCAATTCCGAAACAACGGAATCCTTATCTTCTTTATAAGTCACACCAAACCATTTATCTTTTGATGTCAACACTTTTACTGCAAGCTTTTTCTCCGCCAAAAGATCACCAATGATCGTCGGCAGTAAATATTCTGCTTTCAAGTTATCTGCCGGGGTATTTGCTACAAATGCCTCAAATCCACTTTCCAGAATCTGGAAGAACTCTGGCGTAAGTCCCCACATATTCATGGAAACGCTGGATTCAATATCGATTGGAATGTACTCTTCTCCCTTGTGAACGGCTGCTCCGCTCTCATATTTCTCAATATTGGACGTCTCCACAATATCTGCAAGATATCCGTTTTCATTTACTTTACAGACTCCGCGTGTTACCCCGCCGTTATCACTCAGTGTATTTTTCAAAACAAAGCTGACCATACAGATCTCATCCTTTGATGTTGTCTCTCTTGTAAGGTACTCGTACGCTTCCACATATGCCTGCTTTCCATAGTAATCATCTGCATTAATGACCAGAAACGGACTGTCTACAACATCCTTACAGCAGAGAATTGCCTGTCCGGTTCCCCATGGCTTTGTGCGACCTGAAAAACGTTCCCGATACGCCTGCGGAATATCATCTACCTCCTGATATGCGTAAGCAACCTCTACAACCTTTTCAATCCGGTTTCCGATCACTTCTTTAAAATCTTTTTCCAGATCCTTTCTGATTACAAATACAACCTTATCAAATCCGGCTTCCATTGCATCATAAATGGAGTAATCCATAATAATCTCTCCGTTTGGTCCCACCGGTTCCAGCTGTTTGATTCCGCCGCCAAATCTGCTTCCAATCCCTGCCGCCATTACGACTAATGTTGCTTTGTTCATGTTTTTCTCCTTTGCTCTGTAACCTTTATTCTCCCAGTCCATCCTCAATGATCCTGATCATCTCTGCAAGAGCTGCTGTCTCATCCGAGCCTTCACAGATCACTTCGATCTCATCTCCGCTTTTGATACATGCCCCAAGTACACTCAGTACACTTTTTGCATTGGCAGTGATCTCCTCATTTCGAGCCTGCTTTCTGACCGTGATCTTACTTGCAAACTGCATTGCTGTTTTACAGAATAATCCTGCTGGACGTAAATGCAGTCCTGTAGGATTCTTGATTTTTGTCTTTCCACTGACCATTTTATGTCTCCTCCCTTATTTTTCCGATTTCTCCTGTGTACTGTCAGATTTCTTATCGGCTTTCTGATCTGTTTCATCTTCCTTTTCTGTCAGCTTTACTTTTATTGTAGGCTGTTTTTCCAATTCTACTCCGTCAGGCACTTCAATTGATACCGGAACCTCATACTCTCCTGTAGATTTACAGTCCTGCAGATCAATCGAAACTGCATTTGTAATATCCAGCTGATCAAGTGTTGTCTGTTCTCCGATAAACTTCAATTCGATCACTTCATCTGATTCAAACGTAAGCTCATATTTGTCTTTCAGATTATTAACCTGAATTCCTTCTACCGGGAATTCTATAATCCTGGAACCCTCCTTCTCAATCATAACAGTGATCAAAATCGTATTGGCATTCTCATCCACCAGTTTGATTCCCTCCGGAAGATACTGCGTGATATCCACTGTCTTTTCACTTTTTTAGTAACATCACTGACATCAATTTCCGATGTCGGAATTTCTATCTCCGATATCGTATCCAGCATCTCTTTTGTACCGCTGACTTGTATTGTCTGCGGCTCACAGGTCCATCCTGTGCAAATATAATTCTCTTTCAGATTTTCCGGCTGCTGATATGTAATCGGTACGTCTTTTGTATTCAGCATCTGGATCTCTACCTGAATTCCCTTCTCCGTGTTCAGGTTATTGCTCAACTTGCTCTGATCCACAATATTGCCCTGACTGTCATAAAGTACCAGATTTCCCTGAACAGTTCCCGAATCTGCGCGTCCCGTCACATCCACTTTAACCACTGCTTTTTCAATGCTTTCTACAAGCGGTTCTGAGCCTTTGATCGTAATCTTTTCAGGATTTACAGTCATGTTGCCAATGATACATCCATTCTGCGGCGTTCCTGACACACTGACTGTCAGAGGAAATACCTTCTGTTTGACATCATTGATCTCCACTACCAGGTTATTCGGCGAAGCCTCAGCTTTACACTCACTGCTATATCGCTTTACAGAAACTTTGATCGGGATCAGACTGTTGATCTGCATTTCCTGCATGTCAGCAACCGCGCTGAAATCTGAAGATGTCAGTTTCTCCAGTATTTCACGCTTTGCCGTCACTTTTACACTTACATTCTCTGTCCCATCCAAAATCTGATACATTTTTCCTTTACTTTTTACAACCTGCTCATTTTTTACTTCCACCGGAATATTATCAAACGTCTGTGTGTCAACAGGATCATCAATGTTTATCACGATCAGCCACAGAAATACAGCGAAGAACAGGGCAATCACTTTCAAGCTCAGATTTTCCATGTATTTATGCTTTTTCATTCCTGCGCCATCCTTTCCATTTTTTTGCTTTCTTCTCTGCTGATCTGTACTGAATCCGATTCAGTCGTTCTGTAAGCCTCTCCTTTGACACTCCTCTCTCTAATTGTCCGCCCATTGCAACAGATACCTGACCTGTCTCTTCCGAAACTGCGATCACCAGCGCATCACAGACCTCACTCATTCCGAGCGCCGCTCTGTGTCTTGTTCCCAGTTCTTTGCTGATCTGCATATTATCTGAAAGAGGAAGGTAACACGTTGCTGAGGTAATCCGATTTCCCCGTATGATCACTGCTCCGTCATGAAGCGGTGTGTTATGCTCAAATATATTGACCAATACCTGTGAAGAGATCTTGCAATCCAGTTCAATTCCCGTCACCTCATACTCTGTCAGATGAATCGCCTGCTCTACAACGATCAACGCTCCTGTGCAGACACTGCCCATCTCAAAGCATGCGCGCACGATCCCGTCTCGGGTTTCATCGGAAAAGCGCTGATTTTCTTTGCTTTTATCAAAAAGAGTAACATTCGTAAGAAAATTCTTTTCGCCCAGCTTTTCAAGAGCTCTTCTAAGTTCCGGCTGGAACACGACAACTGCCGCTATTGCAAGTACGCTGATCGACTCCTTTGCCACAAATAAAATCGTATGCATCTTAAAGATCGCGGCAAGCAAAAAGAATGCCCCCAGCATGATCATCCCTTTTAAGAGCATCCACGCTTTTGTATTCTTGATCCACAGCATGATCTCATACACGATCACTGTAATGATCAATATCTCTATCACATCTGTCAGGTGTACCGTTGGAAAGTATAAACCATTTATGTAATTGTTTAAAAAATTCTGATCCGGTCTTCCATCCAGTCACCTCCTCATCCTATTCTCCAGAACCAGGCTTCTTGGTCCACAAATCTCCAAGACTTTTCGTAAGACTCAAGTCATCCTCCGGCTCGTTCTGATTCTGTCTCAATTCTTCATTTAAACTCTGCGTCAGCAGAAGTTCATCTACATTTTTCTCCAGATCTGCTTCCTGGATCTGGCTCGTATCAATCGCCACCGTTTCCTGAACCATCGGCTCCGGCTTCAGATTTACTGCTGCTTTTGCTTCCTTTGGCTGTTCTTCATGAGGCTCTGTAATATGCTTCACCTGTTTTTCAGGTAATGTAACCCCTACTTTCGGCACCGCTTTTACATAGTAGTAATACTCATCGTCCTCAAACTGTAATGTCTCTGTTCTTGAATAATCCACAGAAAGGAAGAAAAATTCTGCTATCAGACCTGCTGCTACTGTCACCACAAGATCCAGTAAAATAAAACTTGCCTGGAAGGAAACATCCAATGTCATACAGCCTGACACCTGAAGCACTGCCGCCACGATTGCTCCCGCAACGGAAGCTGTCTTCCACGCATGACTGATGCCTCTTGTTCTCACCCCATATACTACCATCATCGCCAGGAGCAGAACAACTACCATCATCCACATCTCTTTGTTGGCCAGTATCTGTTTTGTAAATACCATGATTCCATCCAGAAGTTCTTTTACCCCTCCACTCTGAAATGCCGATGCCGTCAGCTTTACTGTGTGGAGCATATAATAAACAATCGTCCCCAGCATCATCGAAACTGCAAATGAAGGCGCTCCGAGCAACCCAAATACAACCGGGATCACATATGGGACCTTCAGAGCAACTGCTACTGCCGCCACTACCACCAGCCATGATTTTTTAGGTGTAAATCTTACATAAAAAATATACATCACCAGAAAAATTGCCAGACATAATCCCGCTACCGGCAAAGACAGTGCATACAGATGTACCAGAACAAGCAGGGCTGCTACAAGTGCCAGCATCCCGACCGGAAGAAAGGCCGTAACAGCAGCAAGACCAACTGTACAAACTGTAGAGGATAATGCTTTCATAAATCCTATATTGGAATTGATCAGTCCGAATACACATAATCCCAACACGAACTGCAGTATCTTTACAATATAAAAAGAATATCTGGCATAAATTTTTTCTATCTGATCCTTCCATACAAGTAATGTGCTCATATTATTTTTTCTCCTTCATGTTTATCTTTTCAAGACGGGACAGATCCCGATAATATTTTTTCACATGCTGCTTGGCAAGATTGTGTTTTCTCTTGTAGAACATCCTTGCACCGGTACAATAAAGAATCAAAAGAATCAGATAACCGCCTACTGCCGTTCCCATCAAGAGAAGAAGCTTTAGTATCGTAAGCTTTTCCAGAATCTGCTCCAACGTGCAGAATGCGATCAGTGCCGCTACGATTGCATAACCGATGGTAAACCAGATTGCCGTAGCCCACACATTCATACTCACATAATCCTTTTTATAATAACTGCTGATTTTCAGATCCTCTTCTGCTCCCTGCTTTTCATAAGAAGCCATCTTGATCATCAATCGTATTTTTCTTTTATCCAACATGTTTCCACCTCGATCCATTGCCTTTTAAACATCATTTTTAGTATATCATACTGTCAGAGTCCTTGTCCAATGCTTATGGTCAAAAAATATACTTTTTGTGCTCCTGCATTTTTCAACACCTTTGCCACTCTGTGTATGGTATTTCCGGTTGTATAAATATCATCGATGACCAGCACACATTTTTTCGGAATCCAGGATTTTGTGACACCAAATGCTCCTTTTAGATTTCGAATCCTGTCTCTGCTCCCAAGCACTTTCTGAGGTCGCGTTTTCTGAATTCTTTTTACTGCATCCTTGTTCACGGGAAGATCCAGCCTTTTCCCAAGTTCTTCCGCCAGAATTTGTGCCTGATTGTAACCTCTTATCCTCTGTCTGGATCTGTGAAGCGGAACTGGTATAATTTCTTCTATTTTCCATTGTTTCACAGCATCTCCTAATTCTGCAGCCATTTCCGCAGCAAAAATTTCTCCATAACATCTTCTGTTTTTGTATTTAAATCTGTAAATTCCCTGCGAAACCGGTGCTTTATGCACCCAGATACTCTTCCCGGCTTCAAACGCATACTTCTTTTTTTGGCAATCACGGCAGTACTCCTGCTCTTCCTTTCTCAATGGCTTTCCGCATTTCATGCATCTTGGCTGACGGATATACACGATCTTTTCTTTACAGGAAGGACAGATTCCATACTTGTATACATTTTCGCAAAATGGACAAACTGAAGGGTACAACAGCTCTAAAACTCTTGTATACGCTCGTCCAAACTTGTGTATCGTTCCTGTTCGTTTTTGTTTTTTATCATTTCCTGAAATGTATCTTCACTCCCAACTATCGTTAAACATTTTTTTGCCCTTGTCACTGCTGTATACAATAAATTCCGATTATATAACAGCTTTGGTCCCGGAAGCAGCGGAATTACCACCGCCGGATATTCGCTTCCCTGGGATTTGTGAACCGTGATCGCATACGCCAGTTCCAGTTCATCCAACAGCTCAAACGGATATTCTACCTGTCGCTTCTCATCATACTCAACAGTCAGAGTTTCTTTATAGGAGCTGATCTCCCGGATGATTCCCATATCCCCATTGAAAATCCCCATTCCTTTATCTACCGTCACCCCATACTTTGTACAAACTTCCCACTCCAGCTGATAATTATTCTTGATCTGCATCACTTTATCACCGGTACGGAAAATCCTTCCGTTTGCTTCCTTTTCTTCCTTCTTCGGATCCGGAGGATTTAAATATCTCTGCAAAATCACATTCAGACGCTCTACTCCAAGCAGACCTTTTCTTGTCGGTGTCATCACCTGAATATCAAACGGAGATGCATCCACATATTTCGGAAGTTTCTTCTGGATCAGTGTGATCACAACTCCTATGATCACATCCGCCTCCTGTCGCTTCAGGAAAAAGAAATCACGACTTTTGTTATTTATGATCACGCGCTCACCCGCATTAATCTTATGCGCATTCAGTACGATATCACTTTCTCCCGCCTGACGGAAAATCTTTGTCAGTGTAACCACATGAAATTTATTCGATGCAATCGTATCTTTTAATACACTTCCCGGTCCTACCGACGGCAGCTGATTGACATCCCCCACCAAAATCAATCTTGTTCCGGGCACAACTGCTGTAAGGAGTGCATGCATCAAGGTCAGATCTACCATGGACATTTCATCAATGATCAGCACATCTGTTTCCAGTGGATTGTCGCGATTTCTTAAAAATCCATTGACATTTCCTTCTTCTTCTGGATTTCCGCTGACTTCAAGCAGACGATGAATCGTCTGCGCTTCATAACCTGTCGCTTCTGTCATGCGCTTTGCTGCACGCCCTGTCGGCGCTGCCAGAAGAATACTCATCCCCTCGCTCTCAAAAAACTGAATCATGGTGTTGATTGTTGTTGTCTTTCCGGTTCCGGGTCCTCCTGTCAGGATCAAAAGTCCATGCTTGATCGATTCGATCACCGCCTGATGTTGCATTGGATCCAGTGAAATCTGTTCCAGCTCCTCCACTTTTCGCAGTCGTTTTTCCATCATATCTTCCGGCATCGCGCAGTCAATATCCAGATCATTCAGCATACGGGCAACATTCAGTTCCATATAATAAAAGCGGGACGGGTAGATACGGATCTCTCCTTCTATTTCTTTCATAACTGTCTTTCGTTCCATGCAAAGATCCATGATATATTTTTCAATTCCTTCAATCTCAACACCAAGAAGCCTGGAGGTCCTTACCTCTAAAACATTCTTCGGCAAATATACATGTCCTTCTGTCATGGACTGCTGAAGCACATAAAAAATCCCGCTTTGGATCCGGAAATCAGAGTCTGTATGTATTCCAATCTTTGCCGCAATCTCATCCGCAGTTTTAAACCCAACACCTTCGATATCATCCGCAAGTTTGTAAGGATTGGTTTCCAGGATCTCATACACTTTACTGCCATACTTCTGATAGATTTTTGCTGCCAGTGCTGTACTGATTCCAAAGTTCTGTAAATAAATCATCACTTTGCGCATTCCTTTTTTCTCATCCACCTGCAGCGCGATCTCCCTTGCTTTGCGTTCGCTGATTCCATTCACTTCTGCAAGCCGTTCCGGCTCTTCTTCTATAATACGAAAGGTGTCTGTTTTAAACTTCCTTACAATTCTTCCTGCCAGAGCTGCACCGACTCCTTTGATCGCACCGGAACCAAGATACCGCTCTATGGAGATCAGATCTTCCGGTTCCTTCATCTCGTAAGAACTGATTTTCAACTGGCTTCCGTAAATATTGTGATTCACATAATCTCCCTTAATTTCCAGGCGCTCTCCTTCGCTGATAAAATTCAGGGTTCCTACACAGGTTACTTCGCCCGCTTCACTTTCCAGCTGAAATACTGTATATCCATTTTCTTCATTGCGAAACACAATATGTTCCACGTATCCTGTTACAATCTCCACTTCTTCCTCCCATTTTATGCAGCCTCAACATTGTATACATGTATTCTTGCATATTTTTTCTGTTTAACAGTCCTACAATAGAAGACAGACTCCCCCGACATACAGAATCTTCATTCTGTTGCCGAAGCAGCCTGTCCCATCCTGATTTCTTCTCAGAAATCCTTCCTGCCACTCATAAATTCCACAAACTGTCCGGTTCCGATCGCTACTACTTTCATCGGATCTTCTGCCGTCATTGTATTGATACCTGTCTTTTCCTCTATCAGCTCTTCCAGACCTCGCAGCATTGCCCCACCGCCAGTCAGAACAATCCCCCGATCCAGAATGTCGGCAGACAGCTCCGGCGGAGTCTGTTCCAATACCGAAACAACCGCTTCCACAATCTTCCCTGATGTCTCGCGAAGTGCTTCTTCTGTCTCCGAGGAAGTCACTGTTACCGTCTTTGGAAGCCCTGTCACCAGATTCCTCCCTCTGACCTCCATACTCTCTTCCTCAATCAGAGGATATGTCGTGCCGACTTTGATCTTAATATCTTCAGCAGTCCGCTCCCCGATCAGAAGGTTATGCTTTTTCCGCATATACCGTACAATTGCTTCATCAAAATCATCCCCGGCAATTTTAATCGAGGTATGCACGACCGCGCCACCCAGCGAAATTACAGCAATATCTGCAGTTCCGCCTCCAATATCCACGATCATATTACCACATGGCTTTCCGATATCTATTCCTGCTCCGATTGCTGCTGCCACCGGCTCTTCAATGAGATGTACTTCTCTTGCTCCTGCCGCAAACGCAGCTTCTTCTACAGCTCTTTTTTCTACTTCTGTCACACCGCTCGGTACACAAATGCTGATTCTTGGCTTCTTAAACGTTCTTTTTCCGATTGCTTTTCTTACAAAGTACTGAATCATCTTTTCAGTTACTGTATAATCTGAGATCACACCCTGCCTGAGAGGACGTACTGCTACAATATTGCCCGGTGTTCTGCCTAACATCAGCCGTGCTTCCTCTCCGATCGCTCTTATTACATTCGTATCTCTGTCAAACGCTACTACAGATGGTTCTTTTAAAACAACCCCTTTTCCTTTCACGTATACAAGAACACTTGCGGTTCCCAAATCTATTCCGATATCTACAGCCATCTTTTCTCCTCCAGCCTTACAAATTCTTTTTCCCCTCTTTTGTATTTCTCAGTTCATTTATAATCTGTCTTCTCTTCGGCTTCAGATACTCGCATAGTTAAGTATAATAAAATTTATTTCACTTGGAAACCCCTTTTGCACATTTTATTTTTATTCAGAATTGCGGCAATATATTTGCCTGTATACGATTTCTCATTTGCTGCAATTTCTTCCGGTGTCCCGCTCGCTACGACTGTACCACCTTTATCTCCGCCTTCCGGACCAATATCGATAATATAATCTGCTGTTTTGATCACATCCAGATTATGTTCAATCACGATCACCGTATTGCCGTCACCTGATAAACGTCGCAAAATCTCTGTCAGCTTATGCACATCTGCAAAATGTAGTCCTGTTGTAGGCTCATCCAGAATATATACCGTCTTTCCTGTACTTCTGCGGCTTAACTCTGTTGCCAGTTTGATTCTCTGGGCTTCTCCTCCGGATAATGTCGTAGATGGCTGTCCCAGTCGGATATAAGACAGACCAACATCATTGAGTGTTTCCATTTTTCTCCGGATACTCGGAACATGTTCAAAAATTCCAACGCCTCTTCCACCGTCATGTTCAATACATCATAAATTGTCTTTCCTTTATATTTCACTTCCAGAGTTTCTCTGTTATAGCGTTTTCCTCCACACACTTCACACGGTACGTATACATCCGGCAGGAAATGCATCTCAATCTTAATGATTCCATCTCCGCTGCAGGCCTCACAGCGTCCGCCCTTCACATTGAAGCTAAATCTTCCTTTTTTATAGCCTCTCGCTTTTGCATCCGGTGTTGCTGCGAACAAATCACGAATCAAATCAAATACACCCGTATATGTTGCCGGATTGGAACGCGGTGTTCTTCCAATCGGAGACTGATCAATGTCGATCACTTTATCTACCTGCTCCAGCCCTTCAATTCTCGTATGCCTTCCCGGAATTGTTCTTGCATGGTTCAGTTTTTTGGCAAGTGTTTTGTATAAAATCTCATTGACAAGAGAACTTTTTCCGGAACCGGACACTCCTGTCACACATGTCATGATTCCCAACGGAAACTTGACATTGATATTTTTCAGGTTATTTTCTTTTGCGCCTACTACTTTCAAATATCCGGTCGGTTTCTCTCTTTTTTCCGGAACCGGGATCTTGAGGCGTCCGCTCAGATACGCTCCGGTCACTGATTTTTCGTTTGCCATCAACTCTTGAGCCGTTCCCACTGCAACAACCTGTCCACCATGCTCTCCAGCTCCCGGACCGATATCCACAATGCAGTCAGCCGCCAGCATCGTATCTTCGTCATGCTCCACTACAATCAGAGAATTTCCCAAATCGCGGAGATGCTTCAATGTGGCAAGTAACTTGTCGTTGTCCCGCTGATGCAATCCGATACTCGGTTCATCCAGAATATAGGCCACACCAACAAGTCCGGAACCAATCTGAGTTGCCAGCCGGATTCTCTGCGCTTCCCCGCCGGACAGTGTCCCTGTCGCTCTGGCAAGCGTCAGATAGTCCAGTCCTACATCCAGCAAAAACTGAATCCGCGCTTTGATTTCTTTTAAGATCTGTTCTCCGATCAGCAGCTGCGTCTCTGTCAGTTCCAGCCCCTGTAAAAATTTCTGCAGCTTATCGATTGAAAATGCTGTGAGTTCTGCAATATTTTTCTCTCCCACAGTTACCGCAAGAGAACCTTTTTTCAATCTCTGACCTTTACATTCGGAACATGGAGTAATCCGCATAAAAGTCTCATACTCTGCCTTCATTGTCTCAGACCCCGTTTCGCGATAGCGGCGCTCCACATTTTTGATCAGTCCTTCAAAGACCACATCATAAACACCTTCTCCACGCTGTCCTTTGTAATGTACTTTCACAGATTTCCCGTTTGTTCCGTAAATCAAAACATCGTGAATCTCTTTCGGATAGTCCTGAAACGGCGTCTCCAGATCAAAATGGTATTCTTCACACAACGCATCTAAAATTGCACGTGTAAAGCTTGATTTTTCTGTACAGGACTGCCAGCCCATCACTGCGATTGCTCCCTGCTGAATGCTGAGTGTCGGATCCGGTATCATCAAATCCTCATCAAATTCCATCTTGTATCCCAGCCCAAAACAAGTCGGGCAGGCACCAAACGGATTGTTGAACGAGAAACTTCTCGGCTCAATTTCTTCAATACTAATTCCACAGTCCGGGCAGGAAAAACTCTGACTGAAATTCATCGGTTCTCCGCCGATGATATCTACGATCAGAAGCCCTTCCGCAAGTGAAAGTACACTTTCCACGGAATCTGTCATTCGTTTTTCAATTCCCGGTTTCACAACAAGACGGTCTACAATAATCTCAATATTATGTTTGATATTTTTATCCAGTGCGATATCCTCTGACAATTCATACAGATTCCCGTCTACACGAACACGCACATATCCTGACTTCTTTGCCCGTTCAAACAGCTTTGCATGGGTTCCTTTCCTGCCTCTTACGACAGGAGCAAGCAACTGGATCTTTGTACCTTCCGGAAGTGCCATCACCTGATCTACCATCTGATCCACCGTCTGCTTTTTAATCTCTTTTCCGCATTTCGGACAATGTGGAATCCCGATTCTCGCATAGAGCAGTCGGAAATAATCATAGATCTCTGTCACTGTACCCACGGTAGAGCGAGGATTGTGATTGGTCGATTTCTGATCAATAGAAATCGCCGGAGAAAGCCCTTCTATACTTTCCACATCCGGTTTCTCCATCTGACCAAGAAACTGCCTTGCATAGGAAGAAAGCGATTCCATATATCTTCTCTGCCCCTCGGCATAAATTGTATCAAAAGCCAGGGATGATTTTCCCGAACCACTCAGTCCTGTCAGCACTACCAGTTCATTTCTGGGGATGTCAACATCTATATTTTTCAAATTATTTTCATTCGCGCCGCGTATTCTGATATACTGTCTGGCGTCCATCTTTTTTCCCATGTAAAATTCCTTTCCCATTTATATCATAATTATTCGATCTCATTCAATATCTGTTTCAGCTCAATCAATTTATCTCTTAATTCTGCCGCTGATTCGAAATCCAGCTCTGCTGCCGCTTTCTTCATTCGCTTCGTAACTTCTCCGATCAACTTCTCCAGTTCTTTCCTGCTCATAGACTCTGGATCTTTCTCCAGCTTCAGTTCTTCTGCTGCTACTTTTTTGGAAATACTGATCTGATCGCGGACCGCCTTCTGAATGGTCTTTGGCGTAATGCCATGTTCTTCATTGTATGCCATCTGAATCTTGCGTCGTCTTTCCGTCTCATCAATTGCCAGACGCATCGAGTCTGTCAGTTTGTCTGCGTACATGATCACGTGACCTTCCGAATTTCGTGCCGCACGCCCGATCGTCTGAATCAGAGAAGTCTCGGAACGTAAAAATCCTTCTTTATCTGCGTCCAGAATTGCCACCAGCGTAATCTCCGGAATATCCAGACCTTCTCTCAAAAGATTAATTCCCACGAGTACATCAAATACATCCAGACGCATATCACGGATGATCTCCGTCCGTTCTAATGTATCCACATCGGAATGCAAATATTTTACGCGAATCCCGATTTCCCGCATATAATCTGTCAGATCCTCTGCCATCCGTTTTGTCAGAGTTGTAACCAGCACTTTATTTTTCCTGGAAATTTCCTGATTGATCTCACCGATCAGATCATCAATCTGACCTTCTACCGGACGCACTTCTACTTCCGGATCTAAAAGCCCTGTCGGACGAATCACCTGCTCTGCCCGCAGAAGCTCATGCTCCTCTTCATAAACTCCCGGGGTTGCTGACACAAACAATACCTGATTGATCTTACTTTCAAACTCTTCAAAATTCAACGGGCGGTTGTCTTTCGCAGAAGGAAGACGGAATCCATAATCCACCAACGTCGACTTTCTCGACTGATCCCCGGAATACATTCCTCCAATCTGCGGAATCGTCTTATGAGACTCATCGATCATAATTACAAAATCATCCGGGAAATAATCAATCAGTGTATATGGAGCCTGTCCGGGCGCCAATCCTGCCAGATGACGGGAATAGTTTTCAATCCCAGAGCAAAATCCTGTCTCTTTCATCATCTCAATATCAAAATTTGTCCGCTCAGCAATCCGCTGCGCTTCTAACAGCTTATCCTGTCTTTTAAATTCTTTGACGCGCTCTTCCAGCTCTTCTTCAATCGCCTTGACGGCGCGGTTGATATTCTCTTTATCCACCACATAATGAGATGCCGGGAAAATCGCTACATGCTTTAACTCGTCTTTGATCTCTCCTGTAAGAATGTCCACCTCTGTGATTCTATCCACTTCATCACCAAAAATTCAATTCGGATCGCAACGTCTGACTCATATGCCGGAATCACTTCCAAAACATCTCCCCGAACCCGGAATGTTCCACGATGAAAGTCCATGTCGTTTCTATCATACTGAATCTCAATCAGCTTTGCTACAACTTCATCTCTGTCCTTGATCATCCCCGGACGCAGAGAAATCACCATGTTCTGATAGTCTACCGGACTTCCCAGTCCATAGATACAGGAAACACTCGCCACAATGATCACATCTCTGCGCTCTGCCAGTGCCATCGTAGCAGATAACCGCAGCTTATCAATCTCATCATTGATTGCTGAATCCTTGGCGATGTAGGTATCCGAGGATGGGACGTAGGCTTCGGGCTGATAGTAGTCGTAGTAGGAGACAAAATACTCAACTGCATTATTCGGAAAGAATTCTTTGAATTCGCTATAAAGCTGTGCAGCCAGCGTTTTATTATGTGCAATAATGAGTGTTGGCCTATTTAATT
>ENA-OQIF01000111-OQIF01000111.1-human-gut-metagenome-genome-assembly--contig:-NODE-111-length-45360-cov-4.242832_pt1 | contig 45360 bp, 52 predicted proteins | sample MGYA00242574_ERZ504738 | MGnify/ENA primary metagenome ERZ504738 (study PRJEB26092, sample SAMD00036437) | human gut metagenome | host: Homo sapiens | study: EMG produced TPA metagenomics assembly of...
CAAAATAAACAGAAAAGACTGAAACATACTTTGTTCCAGCTTTTTCTCTCTGTCTTGAGCCCTAAAACCAGGAAAATACAATCCCGCTCCCCATACAAAGTCCGATAATGATCGAAGTAAGAAAGTTCATCGTCATATACGAAGAACCGACTGCGGCCAGCGCATCTGCACCGATAAATTTTCCCACGATCATCGTATCCATCAAATTATATAACTGTTGAAATAAATTGCCTGCAATCAAAGGCAGTGCAAATACTACAATCGCTCTCATCTCATTGCCTGTTGTCAGGTCAATTGCCCCTGTTTTTTTCCTCATATCTCTTTCCTATCTCATCAAATTCAATTCTTCCAAGCCTTACCTCGTCCATCAGATTTGCCATCTCCTCCGGAAGACTCTCAAACAAATATTGTGATGCCGTATTTTGCTGACGATTCAAATGCTCTCTTCGAATCTCTTGATTGACTGTCAAAATTTCCTCCAACAGCCCTTTCGCTGAAATTCGTTGCGCTCCCTGTCCGAGAATAATCATCTGCTCCAACGCATCGGATGTCGCCACTGTCACATGATATTTCTTCCCGATTTCCTGTACTGTCTTCTCAATATACTGATCGGCAGTTTCTGCTTCTTTCGTATACACCACATGAATATTGTGATATTTTTGAACTTCTCCCACATTCCCCGGTACCTTATAAGCATCGAACACCAGAATCAATGTCTGTTTCCGATACCCCTGATAGTTGCTCAGGATATCCATCAATTTCATTCTGGCAGCTTCAATATTAATTTCTGACAACTCTTTCAAATCTTCCCACGCAAAGATGATATTATATCCGTCCACCAACAGATATTCTTTCTCATCCGTCTGCTTTTTGGGGCGTTTCACAGAAGGTTCCGGTGCCTGCACACGTTTGGCAAACACATTCCTCTCCCGTTTCATCGGACCATATGTCCTCTCAAAAATCATTCTTAATTCTTCTTCGTCAATCACAGGAGGCAACTCATAAACAACTGTCTGTTTTTCTTTTGACACTGCTTTTTCACGGCTTTCCGTGTGCATATATTCCTCGACCTGATTCCATTTTACATAAAATCCGGATCCGTGAGAACAAAATACAGACCCTGTCGGTTCTTCCGTATCCGCCTCCGAATCATATCCACAGGAATCGATAACCTCTTCTGCATTGTGACACGGCTCATAGCCTTTCAGAGAACAGAACAACCTTCCATGTCCCCTTGTATACACAATCATCTCCCGCTGATAATCCCGCATAGTGACAACCGGAGCCGTCCCTTTTAAGATTGCCATATCCACTTCCATCTTTGGCGGTTCAAAGACGGCATGCATTCTCTGCAAATCTGTCATAGCACGTCCAACCTGATCTGCCGGAATTTCCAACTGATATTCATAAACCGGTTCCAGTAAAATGCTCTTTGCTTTCTTCAAACCTTGTCGTACAGCACGATACGTTGCCTGCCTGAAATCACCACCTTCTGTATGTTTCTGGTGCGCCCTTCCATTAATCAACGTAATCTTCATATCCGTAATCTCAGAACCGGTCAGAACTCCCTTGTGCGCTTTTTCTTCCAAATGCGTCATAATCAGTCTCTGCCAATTGCGCTCTAGCACATCCTCACTGCAATTCGATGAAAAAACAAGTCCACTTCCGGAGGGAAGCGGTTCCAGTAAAAGACGGACTTCTGCATAATGGCGGAGCGGTTCAAAATGTCCTGCCCCCTCCACCGGTTCTGCAATCGTCTCTTTATACACAATATTTCCCGTTCCAAATTCTACATCAACTTGAAATCGTTCCAAAATCATGCTTTTTAAAATCTCAATCTGTACCTCTCCCATAACCTGAGCATGAATTTCATTTAATTGTCTGTCCCAAACAATATGCAGCTCCGGAATCTCTTCTTCCAACTGTTTTAACTTTAAAAACATACCATGGACATCACAGCCCTCCGGCAGTTCAATCTGATAATTCAGCACTGGTGTCAGCATCGGAGCTGCTGCTTCTGATTCTGCACCAAGTCCTTCTCCGGCACGAGTCGTATCCGGTCCGGTAATCACACAGATTCTTCCGGCTTCCACCTCCTCTGTTGTCCGATAAGACGAACCGGAATAAATACGGATTTGATCCACTTTTTCTTCTTCTTTTAAAACCATCTTTACCCGCAGCGAACCACCTGTCACTTTCAGATGTGTCAACCGCATTCCTTGTGCATCTCTTGATATTTTATATACTTTTGCACCAAATGTATCCGCATATTCCGGACAGATTGTATACCGGTCAAACGCTTCTAAAAAGGTATCAATTCCTTCCAGTTTTAAGGCAGAGCCAAAATAACAAGGGAAAATTTTTCGTTTTTGAATCAATTTACGAATCTTGCAGTCTGTAATCGGTTCTCCTTCCAGATAATTTTCCAATACCTCTTCATCACACATAGCGACCGCTTCCAAAAAGCCTCGCTATCCTTCTCACAGGTAAAATCTATACAGGAAGCAGAAAGACGATTCTGAAGTTCCGCAAGTAACGTTTCCTTATCTGTTCCGGATTGATCCATCTTATTGACAAACAGAAACGTTGGAATCTCATATCTCCTTAAAAGATGCCACAATGTCTGCACATGTCCCTGTACGCCATCTGCACCGCCAATGACAAGAATCGCATAATCCAGCACCTGCAGTGTCCGCTCCATTTCCGCAGAAAAATCGACATGTCCCGGTGTGTCTAAAAAGGTGACCTCCTTCTCTTTTAGATCTACCTCTGCCTGTTTTGCAAAAATCGTGATACCTCTTGCACGTTCCAGCTCAAAGGTATCTAAATATGCATTCCCATGATCCACTCTCCCAAGTGTTCTCGTCTTTCCGCTTACATACAAAATACTTTCTGCAAGGGTTGTCTTTCCGGCATCTACATGGGCCAGCAAACCAACACAAATATGCTCTTTTTCCCCTTTTTCTCTGTATTTTTCATCAGACTACCCCTTCTTTACTCTCTCAACTTCCGGAAAAGGTTTTCCGGAAGTTGTTTCCCTTGGCAATAACGGTCTATAATGTTCCGATCATCACCATCATAGAAAAACTGTTCCAATTTTTCTGTGACAGTTCTCACAAATAAATCGCCCATCTCATCCATATCAATTACGAGAGCATCAAATTCATATCCGGATTTCAAAACTTCCGACCTTTCCAAAAAATGTACCTGCGCCTTTTGTCGCAAGATAAAATGCTTCCGGAAGTGATAACGCCGGCTCATCTTCATGGAACAAAGCGTTGATTTTAGAAATTTCCACGCTCATCACTGCATTCTGGTTCATTGCAGGCGTATGTCCTCCTGCTACATCACTTGCGATAACACAGTTCAATCCACTCTCCAGATTTTTTCTAAGGCTCATGACTCCACTCGATAGATTTGCATTAGAGTGTGCACAATGTGCAAGAAATACTTGTTTCTCTCTTAACAATTCGTTTTCTTTCTCTCCCAAATAAATCGCATGCGCCATAATTGTCTGATTTTTTCGCAGCAGTCCATAGTAATCATATACTTCCGTATAAGAATTGATTTTCGGGTGCAGCTCTTTTACCCATGCAATTTCATTTCGATTCTCAGACAAATGAGACTGTACCGGCAAATTATATTTCTCACACAATTTTCCAATCCCAACCATCATCTTTTCTGTCGTGGACGGAACAAATCTCGGAGTCGCAATATAACGCACATGCTGTAACTCCTCTTTTGCTCGTAAAATCAAAGCTTCTGTTTCCTCCAACGCCTTTCCCGTATCTTCCATCAGATAATCCGGCGCATTCCGGTCCATATTGACTTTTCCGATAAATGCATGTAATCCCGATTCTTCTGTAAGCCTCATCAACTCCCATGTCGCATCATGATGCAGCGTTGCAAATGCCGAAAACCGCATCGTTCCGGATGCCCAAAGTCTGTTGAGAAACAGCTTGTACGCCCTCTTGGCAAACACAGGATCCTTGTATTTTCCCTCCACAGGGAACGTATATGTTTCAAGCCACGGCAGCAATTCTTTGTCAAAACCGATTCCTCGGTTCAAATACTGCGGAGCATGCACATGCAAATCACAAAATGCCGGAATAATAATAGCATCTCCGTAATCTTTCACTTCCTCCTCGCAAAATTGCTTTGGAAGTTCTGTATAAAACGACTGTACAATTCCATCCTCAACATGCAAAAACTGTTGTTGTCGAATCTGCATATCCGTTCTGGAAGTCATATATATAAAATTACCTTTAATAATCATATTTCACTCTCCTCATCATAAATATTACTTTCCATATTGCAAAATAATCCGGTCAATTATTTTAGAAGCTTCGCTTCTTGTCAGTTCTGTGATTTGCTTTTCTAACGGAAAAGGATGCTTTAAAAGAAGTGATTCCAGATATGTTTTTTGCTTTGGTGTAATTGGCTGTACTTTTTTAGGACGATACAATAATGGTTCCGGCTCAAAAACTGTTGGTCCTTTCTCTTCAAAATAATGCGCCATCATATGATATACTTTTGCAGTTGCCAAAGCATCATGATAAGCCCTGTGTGCAGCAGTATTTACAATTTGATAATGCTCGCACAAGGCTTCTAAACTTTTCGATTCCAAATCTTTATGTACTTTTCTGGCTATTTTTAGTGTATCAATTCCCTTTTTTTCAAAAGACTCGCCGTATTGTGATGCATACTTTTTCATAAATTTGTAATCGAACATAATATTATGCCCCACTAAAATATGGTCCTCACAAAAATTTACAAAATCACGTATAACTGTTTTCGTATCCCTTGCATTTTTAACCATCTCATTCGTAATTCCTGTAATTCCGGTAATCATAGGGGAAATCGGCATATCCGGTTTCAGAAACTCCATAAAGCGGTCTGTTACTTTTCCTTCTCTTACCTTCAATGCTCCAATTTCAATAATATTGTCATTCTCCACATCCAATCCGGTTGTCTCCAAATCAAATACTACATATGTTTTTTATCATTATTTTTGTCCTTTTTTGCAATTGTCGAATCACGGTTTTTGTCTTTTGCAAGCCGATTCTCAAACTGTATATAAAAATCAGTCTGCATATCGTACGGCTCTACAAAAAAAGATTGCAGCACAAATAGATTTATCTTTTTGCTATAGGATTCATCTGTCATTTTCATGAGCTGCTCCTGTAATTCTATCACAAAATCATGCCATTCTAAAATATATTTTTCATTCCGTTTCAAATCCGGCGTATCAATCCATTTTTTTACTTTTACTTTTGTACGATTTTCTTTCTTACATTCATGTACCTGCAAAAAATACTGAAAACTGCCATTGTTATAATACCTTCCAAGCGGAAACAATCGACAAATCCCCGGACGAATTTGATGAATGCCGCATCTCCCATTTTCATCTAAAAATGCGCATCGTTCCTCTGTACCGCACATTTTTAAATTTGGAAGAATCAGACCGTCGACTACATTCAATTCAATTTTCTCTGCTAAAAGCTGTTCAAAACTCACGTTTAAATATTTCGTTAATCTATAAATATCGAGGGGATCCAATACAATTGATTGTCCCATTTTTTGACAACACGCAAAACAGCCGTGGCAATCGCCACAGTCTGCTTTGACAAGATCATTGGGACCATATAACTTCCCGTCTGATATTTCTCTCATATCTATTTCACGTTTCATAAATACCTCTCTTTTTACTCTTCCATATTATAATAGTATCGGTGAAATACGAATATTTCAACCAACGCTCCTATTATAATGACTGATTTATCTGCCCAATTCCCAACATCTTCAAATCTTATTATGACAAGCAGCACTAAAACAATCGCTACGATGGCAAGGGGCAGCAGTTTATGAAACATACTCATTTGTTTGTACTTTTTCTTCGGCATCTCCAAAGGTACAATTTCATCGAAATATTTCATATGACAATGTATTACTGCACCATATCTGGAAAATTCTCGTTCCGCTTCATACTCTATTCCATCGATTGTAAATTCCGGATACATTCCTTCTTTTGTAATAACTAAATTCAAATGCTTTTTATTCGCAAATTTACACAATTCTTCTGTAAACTCGGAAGGATTCATACACATCGAATCCGGCATAAATCGAAATTCTCTCATTTCTTCCAATTGTACTACTTTTTTATAATCATTCAGAAGATTTGCAAATACAGCACCTCTTTCTTCTGCATTTTTCATTTTCAACAAACAATCATCTACATCTAACTGTTCTAATTCTTTTTCATTGATTTGACTGCAAAATTCCAAAGCATCTTCCAGTCTGTTTCTTTCTTTTTCCAACCGTTCTTTTTGAAGTTCCATCGCATCAGAAAGAATAATATCATGATGTAATAATCTCCGAATCTCTTCTATTGGCATATCCAGTTTCCGTAGAATTTTGATTATTTTCAGTTGGCGAATATCCTGTTCTGAATATTCTCTATAATCATTTTCCGGATTCCTCTTTGGAAAAATCAGTCCCTGCCGCTCATAATAACGAATATTTTGTTTTGTAATGTTTGTTAATTTCTCTACTTCTTTGATATTTAACATTGTTATCGCCTCCTCTTACCTCTCTTATAAAGGATATAGCAGGTATAATGTCAATCATTTTTCATACTTTTTTTAAAATATCCAACGTATGTGCTGATGCACCAAGCAATTCCGGACGTTCACACGTTGATAAATGGTATTCTATAAAAAGTCGGTAAGTTTCTTCATCCATGGCATTTAAAATTTGTCTCATATAATTTGCCGGTCCGTCTGCAGCAATCAACTGAAGTCTTTCTAAACCTGCTTTTTGCCGAATCGCATCAATGTCTTCCACTCGAACATAGTCGTATAAATCTTTTGGCTCTGCCACAACGTGAAAAGTTTGATCTACCTTTCCGTTTTTCAGACTTTCACAAATGTGGTTTTCTTTAAAACCATAAGTCAAAATACTATACTCATTCATACAATATGCAACAAGAATGATACCATTTGTTTTTGTGACTCGTTTTGCTTCCTCAAGCGCTTTTACCTTATCTTCAAACGTATATAAATGATACATCGGTCCGAAAACCAGTGTCATATCAAAGGTTTCTTCTTCAAAGCGCGACAAATTCAAAGCAGTTCCTTGATATGCTTTCACACTGCTTCCTTTTGATTTTAAAATTCCCAGATTATATTTGACTAATTCAACTGCGGTAACATCATAGCCTTCCGTGGCAAGTTGAACGGAATATCGCCCCGTTCCTGCTCCAACATCTAATATTTTTGCATTTTTATCTTTTAAATATTTGTGAATGTATTTCATAGATGTAATATATTCGACATTACCATGCCGTCTTGTTAGTCGTTTTTCTTCGCAAAACTTATTATAATATTTTTCTAATTCATTGGACATATTAATCTTGTATCCTTTTATTTTTATTTCATAGGAAAGCACGACATTCCGTCGTGCTTTTTTACGCAGTAATTTATTTTTCTTTTTAGAAAGCAAGAGTGCGATTGCTCCACTTAAAGCCAGCCATCCTGCTGGCAAACCAGGAAATGCAACATCACTTGTCACAGGTGCCGGTTTTTCCCGTTTTCTTTTTCTGTTTCTTTCTCAGTTTCTTTTTCAGGAGCTTTTATTACTTTTTTCTCTAAAGTACGCATTGCTTTTTGAAGCGCTTCGATTGCTTCCACAACTTCTTCTTTTGTCACTTCTTCTTTCGCTGCAACTGCTCTTGCTGCTTTTAATGCCTGATTGAATTTTGCAACGCTTTCTTCTGTGTAAAGAGAAACGTCTACTTTTACCGCTTCTGCAATCACTTCATTTAATGTTTTTAATTCTGCTTCCGGTTTTTCCGGCTTTGGCGTTGGTGTATCTAATGCTGAAAACTTAATATTATGGTTCTTTGCATAAGTTTCTGCCTCTGTTCCGGATCTACCTAAAATTGTAAGTTGATTCAAATTAACATTAGTAAATGCCCATTCATCAATTTTATTTACACTTTCTGGAATTGTGATTTTTTGCAGTCCTGTACAACTATTAAAAGTATCTGCCGGAATTTCTTTAATTCCGTCTAAAAGAACAATTTCTTCTAGATTCCGCTTAGAGTTAAACGGACTCAATTCGCTTTTACTAAAATCGACATTTCCAAATACAGTTACCGATTTTTTCCCTTCAGGAATAATAATCAATTCTGTCTTATCTTTATTGTATACAGCACCCTCATAAGACGAATACTTTTCATTTCTTTTTCTACATATATATTTTCCAAATAAGGACTGATAAATGTCTGTTTTATATCGAAAGATATTGTTTCTTTTGGTATCGTAAACAGTTTCGACGTATTTTTCATTGGATAATGTAAAAATTTCCGAATAATCTTTTGTAAAGAGTACACCGGCCGCAGATGCATATACAGTATTGGCTGAATCTACCGTAATCTCTTTTAACTCTGTTGCGTTAGACGCTCCTTGCGCATCTATTATTGTAACATTCTTTGATACCTTCAACTTCTCAATTCCAGTTCCGTTAAAAATATCACTGGAAATTGCGACAATATCCAAATCCCTAAATTTTTCCGGCACAATAACGTCTTTTACATTCTTTTCGACATCGACAACCGCAACGCCTTCCCAAAATCCGATAATTGTATTGTTTTCGCCTTTCTGGGTAACAGCAACAAGTCTTTGCACCCGATGCTCGTTAGAAAAATCTTCTAATGTTTTATGGAAATAATCCATGCTGCTGGCACCCCATGTACTATCAGAATAAAACCATTCTTTATCTGCATATACAAGATTCCATTCGTGCGCTCCATACGGTGTGTTTCCGGCAATTGTGACAGCCGGAATTCCCGCTAAATTCAGCATTGCTTTATAAAGTCTTGAAAATCCTCCACATACAGCTTTTTTTGTCGTAAATACTTCATATGGATCCAATCCCGGAGTTTCGGTTGGTTGCGCATAACGAATATTTTTAACAATCCATTCATATATTAACTTTGCTTTTTTATAGTCTTCTGTCTCGCCTTTAACGATATCTTCTACACATTTTTCAATTTCTTTCGCGTCTTCGTCTTTCAGCGCTCCAAGCGACTGATCCCATGTTCTAAATTGATTTTCGTCACAGTAAGAAATAAAATCAATAGCTGCCTGGTTATGTTCTAAATCACGCTCTTTTTGTTGTAATTCATAAGCACTTACCGACTTTTGAGGGCTTGCTTGTACTACTTCAGGTTTTGTAATGGTTGAAAATGCCATTGCGGAAATCAAAATTCCTGTTATTAATTGTTGTCTCTTTTTCATTCTCTTATCCTCTCGATAATTTTTTTATATATTATTTTAAAATTCTATCACATTTTTTTTGTTTGTTACAACATTTCGGGACAAATCGCACAACAAAAAAATAGTTTCTCCTACAATTTTACATAAATTTTTTCCAATAATTTTTTTTAAAATCTTTTCAGCTCGCTCCCAGAATATACCACATCATCAATTATAATATTGGGAGCTGTTCCGCACTTTTTGAGGCAGTTTTGTGTTCGAAGTTTAAATTTTCCATTGATAGATACTCCATTTTTTTGAATCCGGAGTTCTCTTTTTAATGCGTTTAAAATCGCTCCGCCCTCTTTTTTCCCACATCGCTCCCCTGTACAGGCAATTATTTCATGTACTGTATTTTCCTCTTTGAGAGTTGGATACATTCTTATCAAACATTTTAGATAATTGGGAGAAACACCTGTTACCTGTTCCACACGTTCTTTTAATTCCAAGGATATAAATCCATGAGCATCTTGCAGCTCTCGTAAAAGAGCTACAACCATCTCCTGGCTTCCTTTATCCGGCTGTTGACTATAATATGAAAAAAATCTCTTCTATTTCATCACTTTTATTCTGCATGTCCATCAATAAATAACACCCCCAATGTTCCAGGACCACAATGACTAGAAATAACACCGCCAGCTCTTGTGATAACAATTTCCTGAAAAATATTTAAGTTTTTTAAATAATCATATATTTGCTGAATCGTTTCCGCATCACATCCGGAATGTGTAATAAATACACGTTCTTTCTTTGCATGCCGCAAATCCATTTCCATTTCTTTCACATATTCCAAAAGAACTTTATTCATTTTGCCTCGATACTTATTTTTAGGTAACATTTTTCCGTTTTCCACGACAATTTTAGGATGTAACTTTAAAACACCGCCTGCCATTGCCGCAAGGCCGCTGCACCTTCCACCTCGATGAAGATAAGTAAGCGTATCTACAACAAAACTTGCACGCACAAATGGTCTCAGTCGTTCAATATATTCTACAATTTCTTTTGCGCTTTTCCCTTTGTTTGCCATAATTGCCGCTTCTATTACAAGAAGCCCAATACCTGTAGACAAATTTTCTGAATCAATCACAAAAACAGTCTCTTCTGCTTCCAAATCGCTTGCTGCCAAACGAAATACATTTGCAGAAGTAGACATCTCTCCGGAAATTGCAAAACAAATAACTTCTTGCCTTTTCTCAACATAAGGCTGTAACAAATCAACCGCCCTATCCATTGCCGGAGCAGAAGTTTTCGGTGTCATTTTATGCTCTTCTGACCAGTTATAAATCTCATCCGGTGTAATATTGATGCCATCTTCACACTCTGTATCTCCCAACAAAATATGAAGCGGCAAAATAGAAATTTCATATTTGTCCAATAGCTCCTGAGACAAATCACATGTACTATCTGAAATAATTTTAACCATTTTCAATCTTCCTCCACTATTTGTGATAAGGTGCACCTTCAATGATCCGATAGCCACGATACACCTGTTCTAATAAAATCACCCGCATCAATTGATGTGGAAACGTCATCTTTGAAAAACTCAATGCATAATCGGAACGTCTCAATACTTCTTCTCCCAAACCAATGGAACCTCCAATTATAAAAATCAAATGACTTTTCCCTTGTATTCCCAAGGTTTCCATCTTTTTTGCAAATGCGACCGAATCCAGCATAGTTCCACCGATTTCTAAAGTAAATACATAGGCATCGTCTTTCACATAACGTAAAATACGCTCCCCTTCTTTTTGACGAATTTGACGTTCCACATTTTCACTTGCTTGATCCGGTGTCTTTTCGTCTGCCACTTCCACGATTTCGAGTTTACAATATTTGCTCAAACGTTTGCTGTACTCTGCAATTGCATCTTTCAAATACTTTTCTTTTATTTTACCGACTGTAATTAATGTAATCTTCATTTACTCCCCTTTTCCTTAAAACGTAATTGTTGTTCCCGTACACAAATATTGGACTTTTTCACCAAATTCACGTTTTAAAATATCAAAAGCCGGACGTCCTGTGCAGTGTCCTGTATAAATATAGGAGACTCCCCGTTGAAACAACGATGCTCCTATGTCTATTACTTCCTCTTCTGTAACAGACAAAGAATCTACCCCGTGAATTCCTTTCAAATGGAAACCTCCCACAACAGCATAAACCTGTTCGTTAGGAAATGCGTGATGTACTTCATCTACAATATTGACAATTCCTCCGTGAGAACAACTATTGAATACAATCAACCCTTTTTGAGATTCTATTACAATACTTTGTTCATGCGCAAAATCATCAACCACATACCCCTCTCCCTGTTTGCGATACATATGTGCACGTTTTCCATATTCCTCCAATCCTTTTGTACTATGCGGTACAATCCAAACTCCATCATCTACCTGACATTTTTTTGTCACATATACAAAACGGTCAGAATATCTTTGTAACAAATCTTTCGGAAGCCCTATATATTTTTGCACACCATCTACATTTTTGTAACAAAGTTCTTTAGAAATCTCCTGTAAGTAAACTTTTGCGCTCTTGTTTTTCTCAAAGAACGCCTCAAAGCCTCCTGAATGATCATAGTGTCCATGCGATAAAAATGCCGCATCTACATTTTCCAATTTCGTTTTCAAAACTTCTGCATTATCCATAAAAATATCGGAAGAACCAGTGTCAAGCAAATAGCACTTCTCATTATATGCTATATATATCGACAATCCATGCTCACATTTTAAGTACTCCGGAGCCGTATTTTCAATCAAAACAGTTATTTTCATAGAAACACTCCTACCCAATATAAAAATCCATAATCAACATCGTAAGAAACCCGATAATCAATGAATACGTTGCCATACGTTCATATCCATGACTATGCGTTTCCGGAATCATCTCATCACTCACAACATAAAGCATCGTTCCTCCGGCAAACGCCAAAGCAAAAGGTAAAATTACTGTTGCAATAGAAACGGCTCCAAATCCGATCATCGTTCCGACAATCTCCACCACGCCTGTAAAACAGGCAATAAAAAGACTCTTTTCCTGGCAACACCTGCCATAATCAAAGGCGATACAATTACCATTCCTTCCGGAATGTTTTGTAAAGCAATACCCAGCGCAACTGTAATTGCATTGCTGATATTTTCACTTCCAAATCCAACACCGGCCGCAATCCCTTCCGGAAGATTATGGATTGCAATTGCCATGACAAACAACATCACTTTGTTCAAATTACTTTGTCTGTCTGCATGCGTTTCATGATCTACTCCTGTGATATGATGCAGATGTGGAGTCAGCTTATCTGCCAAATTCAAAAAAATGGCGCCTGCAAGAATACCGACTGCTGTCACCCACACATTTCCTTCTTCAAGGGATGGGATAATCAGTCCTAAAATTGCAGCTGAGAGCATAATTCCTGCCGCAAATCCAAGAATCGCATCGTTAAATTTGTGTGGTACTTTCCGAAAAAAGAAACCGATGATAACACCAACGATAGTCGCACCACCTACGCCAAAAGCCGAAACAAGTGCCAATTTCATAAAATAAAACCTCCTGATAAAATCTATCCGTAGGAGGTATTATAACATATTTTTTACAATTTGGGGACGTAGTAAAATTGAATTTTACTACGTCCCCAAATGAAGTTTATTTATCTTTTAAGTACTCATGAATACCTCGTGCCCCTGCTTTTCCTGCTCCCATAGCAAGAATAACTGTCGCAGCACCTGTTACGGCATCACCGCCGGCATAAACGCCTTCTTTTGTTGTTTTCCCAAATTCTTCATCGGCAACAATACATTTCCATCTGTTTACTTCTAATCCTTCTGTAGTAGAAGAAATCAATGGATTCGGCGAAGTTCCAAGTGACATGATGACTGTATCCAGTTCCATCTCGAACTCAGAACCTTCAATTACAACCGGACGTCTTCTTCCAGAAGCATCTGGCTCTCCCAGTTCCATCTTCACACATTTCATACCTTTTACATAGCCATTTTCGTCCACAAGAATTTCTGTAGGGTTTGTCAATAGATCAAACACAATTCCTTCTTCCTTTGCGTGATGGACTTCTTCCACTCTGGCAGGAAGTTCTTCTTCACTTCTTCTGTAAACAATATGTACATCTGCACCAAGACGTACTGCTGTTCTTGCAGCATCCATCGCAACGTTACCGCCGCCGATGACAGCTACTTTCGTACCTGCAACGATCGGTGTATCATAAGAATCATCAAATGCTTTCATCAGATTACTTCTTGTCAAATACTCATTTGCAGAAAATACGCCGTTTGCATTTTCCCCTGGAATTCCCATAAATTTCGGAAGTCCAGCTCCGGATCCAATAAATACTGCCTCGAATCCTTCTTCTTCAATCAGCTGATCAATTGTCGTAGATTTACCGATCACAACGTTTGTCTCAAATTTTACGCCGAGTTCTTTTACTTTTTCGATCTCTTTTGCCACAACTTTATGTTTTGGAAGACGAAATTCCGGAATACCATACACAAGAACGCCTCCAAGTTCATGTAATGCTTCAAACACAGTTACCTCGTAACCAAGTTTCGCAAGGTCTCCGGCACAAGTAAGTCCTGCAGGACCGGAACCAATCACAGCTACTCTATGACCATTTGTTTTTTCTGCTTTTTCCGGTTTGATGTCATGCTCCAGTGCATAATCTGCGACAAATCGCTCCAATTTACCGATGGAAACAGGCTCTCCTTTAATTCCACGGATACACTGACCTTCACACTGAGATTCCTGTGGGCATACACGTCCGCAAACTGCCGGAAGCGCAGAGGATTTTCCAATTACTTTATAGGCTTCTTCGATATTTCCTTCTTTTACTTCTTTGATAAATGCCGGAATATTGATAGAGACTGGACAACCCTGAATACATTTTGCATTTTTACAATTAATACATCTTGTAGCCTCGTCCATCGCTTCTTCCTGATTGTATCCAAGACACACTTCCTCAAAATTCGTTGCACGTACCTTCGGATCCTGTTCTCTTACAGGTACTTTTTTAATACATCAGCCATTAGTTGTCACCTCCACAATTTCCGCATCCGCCGTGATGTGTAGTGCCTTCCTGAAGTTTTAACATTGCACGGCCTTCTTCTGTTTTGTACATCTGTTGTCTTTTCATTGCCTGATCAAAATCAACTAAGTGTCCATCAAATTCTGGTCCATCTACGCATGCAAACTTGATCTCATCTCCAACTTGAAGTCTGCATGCCCCGCACATACCGGTTCCATCTACCATGATTGGGTTCATACTTACAATAGTTGGAATCTCCAATTTCTTTGTTAAGAGACAGACAAATTTCATCATGATCATCGGACCGATTGCCACGCAGACATCATACTTTTTGCCTTCCTCTTTCACTAACTGCTCAATCTTTGTTGTAACCATTCCGGCATGTCCATAAGAACCGTCATCTGTACAAGGATAATAGTTCCCAGCAACTGCTTTCATCTCATCTTCCAGAATCAACATGTCTTTTGTCTTAGAACCAACGATAACATCCGCTTCAATTCCGTGCTCATGGAGCCATTTCACCTGCGGATATACAGGAGCTGCACCAACACCACCGGCAACAAACAACATCTTCTTACCTTTTAAACTTTCTATATCTTCATGAACGAACTCAGAAGCACATCCAAGAGGTCCTGTGAAATCGCGGAAACTGTCTCCTGCTTTTAATTCTGCCATCTTTTCTGTAGATGCGCCAACTGTTTGGAATACAATGGTAATCGTTCCTGCTTCTCTATTATAATCACAAATCGTGAGAGGGATTCTTTCACCTTTCTCATCCATCTTTACAATTACAAACTGTCCCGGTTCGCAATGCTTTGCTACCCTTTTTGCTTCTACATCCATGAGAAAAATTTTATCTGCTAACTTTTCTGCTTTTTGTATCTTATACATTTTACGCCTCCCATTTTCTTTATACTTCACTATGATAAAGCAAAACTTTGAAAATTTCAAGCGGTATTCTCAATTTTGCTTCACACTCTATTATATTAGATAAAAAGCGAGTGCACAATACACCCGCTTTTTGTAAATTTATGTATATTACTTCTAGAAGTCCACTTCTGTTCCGTAGTAAACGCATGTAAATAGTCTTTCCATAGTAGCCGGATCAATTGCACGTGGATTAGAACCTGTACAGGCATCGCCAACTGCAAGCTCTGCAATAGATGCAATTTTTTCTTTGAATTCGTCTTCTTTGATACCGAATTCTTTCAAAGTAGCCGGAATTCCAAGGATCACGTTAAAGTCGTCAATTTTCTTACATAAGCTGTTGATAAGTGCTTTCTCGGAAGCTCCTTCCAATCCTACTCTGCGAGCGATTTCTGCATAGCGTTTTGCTGCAACAGGATCCTTCGCATTGTATTTAATTACATATGGCAGATACATGGCATTTGCAAGACCATGTGTAATGTGTCCTGTTGAGAATGCTGCACCTGTTTTGTGTGCCATAGAATGTACAATACCAAGTAATGCATTGGAGAATGCCATACCTGCAAGACATTGTGCATCATGCATATGTGCTCTTGCATCCATGTTGCCTTTGTAAGAAGCTGGCAGATAATCAAACACCATCTCGATTGCCTGAATTGCAAGTGGGTCTGTATATGCACAGTTCAGTGTAGAAACATATGCTTCAATTGCATGTGTAAGTGCATCCATACCTGTGTAAGCTACTTGATGAGCAGGAAGCCCTTCTACTAATTCTGAGTCAACAATTGCAACATCTGGTGTGATATTAAAGTCAGCTAATGGATATTTGATTCCTTTCGCGTAATCTGTGATAACAGAAAATGCAGTTACTTCTGTTGCTGTTCCTGATGTAGAAGGAATTGCTGCAAATTTTGCTTTCTGTCTTAATTCCGGGAAGTTAAATGGGATACATAAATCTTCGAATGTTACATCTGGATATTCATAAAAAGCCCACATTGCCTTTGCAGCATCGATTGGTGATCCACCGCCCATTGCTACAATCCAATCTGGTTCAAAAGCACGCATTGCTTCTGCACCTTTCATAACAGTCTCCACAGATGGATCTGGCTCGACACCTTCAAACAGCTGTACTTCCATTCCAGCCTCTTTCAGATAATTCACTGCTTTATCTAAGAATCCTTGACGTTTCATGGAGCCGCCGCCAACTACAAGAATCGCCTTTTTCCCTTTCAGATTCTTTAATTCTTCTAAACATCCTTTTCCGTGATAAATATCTCTTGGTAAACAAAATCTACTCATTTCAATCTCTCCTTTTGCATATGTATTGTTAACCTTTTAACAGTATTCTAACTCTGTTAATTATTTAACGCAACAGATTTAGAGAAAAAAATTGTATTTATTTTAGTACAAATTATCTATCAAAATTACTTTCGAACAGCTTCTATACAATTGTTCATAAGCATGGCAATCGTCATTGGTCCAACCCCACCCGGAACCGGTGTGATTGCACTCACTTTCTCAATCACATCATCAAAATCTACATCCCCGCAAAGTTTATTCTCTGCATTGCGGTGGATACCTACATCAATCACAACAGCCCCCTCTTTTTACATAGTCAGATGTAATGAACTTTGGTTTTCCGATTGCCGCAATAAGAATATCTGCACGTCCTGTAATTTCTTTCAAGTCCCTTGTTCTAGAGTGGGTAATCGTAACCGTTCCATTTTCACGGAGTAACAGCAATGCCATCGGTTTTCCTACAATATTACTTCTTCCAACAACCACACATTCTTTTCCTTCAATTTCAATTTCGGAACGTTTTAAAAGTTCGATAATTCCTGCCGGAGTGCAAGGAAGAAAACCATTTCTTCCAATGCACATATTTCCCACACTTTCCGGGTGGAACCCATCCACATCTTTTTCCGGAGCGATCGCCTGAATCACAGCATCCTCACGAATATGAGCAGGCAGTGGAAGCTGAACTAAAATTCCGTTTACTTTTTCATCTTCATTCAATTTCTGAACAAGTGAAAGCAGTTCTTCTTCTGTCACAGTCTCATCCAGCTCATATGATAAAGACTCTATTCCGATAAACGCACATGCCTTTTTTTTATTATTTACATAGACAGATGATGCCGGATCTTTTCCAACTTGCACAACTGCAAGACATGGAACAATTCCTTCTTGTTTTAATTTTGCCACTTCTTCTTTTAATTCTTCTTTAATTTGTGTTGATATCAGTTTTCCGTCAATTAATTTTGCCATTCAATCTCTCCCTAAAATAATCCTGTAATAGTTCCTTCCTCATTCACATCAATGCCATTTGCCGCCGGCACCTTCGGAAGCCCAGGCATCGTCATCACTGCACCTGTAAGTGCGACTACAAAGCCTGCTCCCGCATTGACATACACTTCACGGATATGGATCTTAAAGTGTTCCGGTCTTCCCAGAAGTGTCGCATCGTCAGAGAGGGAATACTGATTTTTTGCCATACAGATTGGAAGCTCTCCATATCCAAGCTCCGTAATCTTAGCAAGTTGTTTTTCCGCTGCCGGAGTATATTCCACACCGTCTGCGCCATAGATTTCTTTTGAAATCGTCTCGATCTTCTCTTTCAGAGAAAGGCTGTTTTCGTACAATGTATGGAAATGGCTCTCTTTTGTCTCCAATGTATTCAAAACTTTTTCTGCTAATGCGATACCGCCTTCGCCACCTTTTTCCCATACTTCTGAAAGTGCAAATTCGCAGTTTCTTTCTTCGCAAAATTGTCTGATAAACTCATTTTCTGCATCGGTATCTGTCACAAATGAATTTAGTGTCACAACAACCGGAACACCAAATTTTTGAACATTTTCAATATGTTTTTCCAGGTTCACAATACCTTTTTTCAATGCTTCCAGATTCTCTTCATTCAGGTCTTTCTTAGCAACTCCACCGTTGTATTTCAAGGCTCGCACAGTTGCGACAATCACTACCGCATCCGGTTTCAGGTTCCCCATTCTGCACTTAATATCCATGAATTTTTCTGCACCAAGGTCAGCGCCAAACCCTGCTTCTGTAATTGCAATATCGCTTAATTTTAATGCCATTTTTGTTGCGCGGATACTGTTACATCCGTGCGCGATATTTGCAAATGGACCGCCGTGTACTAATGCTGGTGTATGCTCTAATGTCTGAATCAGATTTGGCTTGACTGCGTCCTTTAGCAGAGCTGTCATCGCACCTGTCGCCTGTAAGTCATCGGCAGTCACCGGTTCTCCCGCAAAGTTATATGCAACAACAATCTTTCCAAGACGACGTTTCAAATCTTTGATGTCATCAGCCAGGCAGAGAATTGCCATAATCTCAGATGCAACCGTGATGACAAAATGATCCTCACGAACCATACCGTCCATCTTATTCCCAAGGCCAACTACAATATTGCGAAGCACACGATCATTCATATCAAGACAGCGTTTCCATACAACCTGTCTCGGATCAATCTGAAGCACATTTCCTTGTTGGATATGGTTGTCCAAAAGAGCCGCTAAAAGATTGTTTGCCGAAGTGATTGCATGAAAATCTCCTGTGAAATGAAGATTCAAATCTTCCATCGGTACAACCTGTGCGTATCCGCCGCCTGCAGCACCACCTTTGATGCCGAAACAAGGTCCCAGCGAAGGCTCACGCAACGCAATCAATGCTTTTTTATTCAACTTTGCCATAGCTTGTCCAAGTCCCACAGAGGTTGTAGTCTTCCCCTCCCCTGCAGGAGTTGGGTTGATTGCAGTTACAAGTACAAGTTTCCCATCCGGTCGGTCTTTTACTGCCTCCCACAATTCATCAGAAAGCTTGGCTTTGTATTTTCCATACAATTCCAAATCATCCTCCTGAATCCCAATACTTGCAGCCACCTCTTTGATTGGTTTCATCACTGCCTCCTGTGCAATCTGAATGTCTGTTTTCATCTTTCTTCCTCCTTTGAATTATACATGTTCTTCAATATATTGCTCAAATTGTTCCATTGACATCAATACTTTTCTTGGCTTCGTGCCTTCTTCTTCTCCTACAACACCTGCCTCTGCCAACTGATCCATAATTCTTGCTGCACGGTTAAAGCCAATTTTAAATACGCGCTGCAGCATTCCAATGGATGCCTTATCTTTTTCAATAATAAATTTCCCTGCATCTACAAAATAGGCATCCCGGTCATCCGCACCGCTGTTTCCGGAAACCGTGCCTCCCGCAGCGACACTGGCACTATTTACATGGTTTGTAATCTCCTCATTATACTGAACACTTTCACTGTTCTTTACCAAAAAGTCTACAACAGCCTGCACCTCTTTATCTGACACAAATGCTCCCTGTACACGCGCCGGTTTTTGATATCCTGCCGGATAGAAAAGCATATCACCCTTTCCAAGCAGCTTTTCTGCACCGTTCATGTCAATGATCGTTCTGGAATCTACACCTGACGAAACAGAAAATGCGATTCTCGACGGCATATTTGCCTTGATCAGACCGGTGATGACATTGACGGATGGTCTCTGTGTGGCAAGAACAAGATGAATTCCGGCGGCTCTTGCAAGCTGTGCAAGGCGACAGATAGATTCTTCTACTTCTCCCGGTGCGACCATCATAAGATCCGCAAGCTCGTCCACGATAATAACGATCTGAGGTAATTTTTCTGGTTTTCCTTCTTCCTCAATCGCTTCGACTGTCTCAACTTTTGCATTGTATCCTTTCAAATCACGCACATTGTACTGTGCAAACAGATCATACCGTTTCATCATCTCAGCGACCGCCCAGTTCAGGGCACCTGCCGCTTTTTTGGGATCTGTCACAACCGGAATCATCAGATGCGGAATTCCATTATAGACACTTAACTCAACGACCTTAGGGTCAATCATAATTAACTTCACATCTTTTGGATCGGCTTTATATAAAATACTCATTATCAGCGTATTGATACAGACGGATTTACCAGAACCGGTCGCCCCCGCAATCAATACATGCGGCATCTTCATAATATCTGCCACGACAACTTTTCCTGCAATATCACGTCCTGCAGCAAACGCAATCTTCGATTCATGCTTTTGAAATTCGTCTGTCTCTAAAAGATCGCGGAGCATAACGGCCGTATTTTCTTTATTCGGGACTTCGATTCCAACAGCCGCTTTCCCTGGAATCGGTGCCTCGATACGAATATCCGCAGCTGCAAGGTTCAATTTGATATCATCTGCAAGACCGACAATCTTGCTGACCTTTACTCCCTGCTCCGGCTGAAGTTCATAGCGGGTTACCGATGGACCACAACTTACATTGGTCACGGTTACGTTGACATTAAAGTTTTGAAGCGTCTGCTGCAGTTTCATTGCAGTCTGACGTAAATGAGCATCGGAATCTCCTCCGCTTTTCTTTCCATGTTTCAGCAAAGATAGTGGCGGAAATACATATTCTTTTGCCCGTTTTTCCTCGCTCTTTTTAATCTCTTGTTCCACGTTTGCTGTCGCCGTCTCAACTTGCTTTTTACTTTCTTTTGTCTTTCGTTTCTCAGGAACAGGTTCCGGAATCGGAGCCTCTTCTTCCATAATCGGCTGTGCCCGATTGATCGTAATATCGTCCGGAACAATATTTTTTGAAACTTCAGCTTCTCTCCCATCATATGACGGTATTTCTTCCGCAAATAAATCCGGTACATCTTCCGGAGGTGTAATCTCTCTCATCTCCGGTGACTTTTTCACAAGTGTTGTGTCAAACGATACCCCTGAGACCGTATTATCTTTTCGCTTGCGTTCTTTCTCAGCTGCTTTTTGTTCCCTCTCCTGTGCTCTTTTTTTCGCGTCTCAATTCTGCCTGCTCTTTTCGTTTCTTTGCATCCTGCTTTGCGGAAGAATAGGCTTTTTCACTGCCTTTTTTCACCCCGCGTATAAATGACTTCTCTGTAATGATGACAAGACAAATGATGCAGAGAATGATTACAATCACATATGTACCGATGACACCGATTGCAGGACAGAGCGCAGAAACGACAATTCCTCCCAAAAGACCACCGCCGTCTTTATGCATACTGGAAATTTTATAATAGGAGAACAATCCTGTGCCTGCTGTATATTCATTCATGATCAACTGAAACAATGTGCAGACCATCCATGTAAATCCCACTCCTGCCACAGTCTTTATGTACGCAATAGAATTCCCTTTATTTGAGATTACAAAAGCAATTCCTGTAAACAACAGAATCGGTATGATATATGCGATTGTCCCAAAAAGTCCAAATAATACGGAAGAAACGGCATCACCTACAAATCCCCCAATTCCAAAATTGCTTATTAATAGTAAAATACTGGCAGCCAAAGCTGATAAAATGATAATCTCATCTTTCAAAAAACTTTGGCTGTCCTGCTTCTTTTTCGTTTGTTTTTTGTTTCTTTTTCTGCTAGTGTTCTTCCTTGCTGCCATGAAACTCCCCCTTGTATCTTAAACATACTATAATATAGTATATCATCAATAAAATCTCATGTCATCATCTATTTTTATTGATCTTTTTTTTCTATCATCTCATGTAATTTCGTCAAAGCATCGCTCATCCCGCCAACGGCATCAATCAGTCCCTCTTTTACGGCCTCTTCTCCTTCTAAAAGCGTGCCGACATCTTTGACAAGTTGTGTAGAATCAAGCATCAGCTCTTCAATACGTTCCTGGGTCATATGAGAGTGTCCTGCCAGAAAGCGTATAATACGATCCTGAGTTCGTTCCATATTCCGATAGCTTTGAATCACTCCGATAAACATCCCATTTGAACGGACCGGATGAATGATCATCGTCCCACTGGGAACAATAAAAGAATAATCGGCTGAAACAGCAAGCGGCCCTCCGATGGAATGACTTCCGCCAAGAACCAAAGACACAGTCGGCTTGCTGAGTGATGCAATCATCTCTGCAATCGCAAGTCCCGCCTCCACATCACCTCCAAGTGTATTTAATAAAATGAGGAGTCCTTCGATTTCTTCATTATCCTCCACTTCAGCAAGTTTTGGCAGCAGATGTTCGTATTTTGTCGCTTTTGTGTTGCCGGACACCGCCTCATGCCCCTCAATCTCTCCGATAATTGTCAGTAACTGAATATTGTGCTTTCTGTTATTGTGTGTCAGTTCAATACTTCCGGTTTCGTTAATCTCTTCTCTTTTTTCTTCCTCCATACGCCTGCTCCTTTTCATTGTTTTCTTTTAGTATGCAGCAGTTTGAAAGAAATATACAAAAATCTCTTCACAAAATAAGGCGAGAGCATTTCCTGCTTCCCGCCTTATATCTTTTCATCTAAATTGTGGCCAACGCCTGTTCTAAATCTGTAATGATATCATCTGCGTTCTCGATTCCGACACTGAAACGAATCAAATCCGGCTGTACTCCGGCCTCTAATAATTCCTGCTCATTCATCTGGCGGTGTGTGTGACTTGCCGGGTGCAGCACAGAAGTGCGCGCATCTGCAACGTGTGTTACGATTGCGGCAAGTTTCAATTGATCCATCATTTTTACAGACGCATCCCGTCCACCTTTCAAGCCAAAGGAGATAACACCACAAGTGCCGTTTGGCATATATTTTTGAGCCAGCGCATGATATTTGTTATCCGGAAGCCCTGCGTAATTCACCCACGCAACTTTTTCGTGATTCACAAGATATTCCGCAACCTTTTGTGCATTTTCACAATGTCTCTGCACACGCAAATGCAGTGTCTCTAGACCAAGGTTCAATAAGAACGCATTCTGCGGAGACTGAACAGAACCCAAATCTCTCATCAGCTGCACTGTCGCTTTTGTGATGTAAGCACCTTTACCAAATTTTTCAGTATATACGATACCGTGATAAGTCTCATCCGGAGTCGTCAAACCTTTGAATTTATCACCATATGCTTCCCAGTCAAAATTTCCACTATCCACAATACAGCCGCCGACACATGCCGCATGTCCGTCCATGTATTTCGTCGTAGAATGTGTCACAATATCAGCTCCCCACTCAAACGGACGACAGTTGATTGGTGTCGCAAATGTATTGTCTACGATTAGAGGCACTCCATGTTCATGAGCAACTTTTGCAAATTTCTCAATATCCAGAATCACCAATGCCGGATTGGCGATCGTCTCTCCGAATACTGCTTTTGTATTCTCCTGAAACGCAGCATGCAACTCTTCTTCACTTGCATCTGCATCCACAAACGTAGCTTCGATTCCCATCTTTCTCAATGTGTGAGCATATAAGTTATATGTACCGCCGTAAATTGCTGCAGCGCACACAATATGGTCTCCTGCTTCTGCAATATTCATAATAGCATAGAAATTTGCTGCCTGGCCGGAAGATGTCAGCATAGCTGCCACACCGCCCTCCAGATCACAAATCTTCGAAGCGACTGTGTCGTTTGTCGGATTTTGGAGTCTTGTATAAAAATATCCATTATCTTCAAGATCAAACAGTCTTCCCATCTGCTCACTTGTCTCATATTTGAATGTCGTGCTCTGATAAATCGGAAGCACTCTTGGCTCTCCTTTTTTCGGCTGCCATCCTGACTGGATACATTTTGTTTCAATTTTGTAGTTACTGCTCATAAACATTCCTCCTCATATCACTTACTATCTATTCTTCCCAGTTATGGTAAACCTCTTGTACATCGTCATCTTCTTCTAACAGATCAAGCGTTTTCTGAATATTTTTCAGGTCTGTCTCGTCTGTTAACTGTACCCATGTCTGCGGAATCATAGTTACTTCTGCGCTTGCCATAGGAATGCCGGCCTCCTCCAAAGTCAGACGCACCTCACTAAAAGAATCTGGATCTGTCAGAATCTCAAAGCTGTCCTCTTCCTCTACAAAATCTTCTGCTCCCGCATCCAGTGCTGTCATCATCAAATCATCTGCATCCATCTCGCATTCTTCTTTTGCAACGATAATCTGTCCTTTTTTGTCAAACATGAATGACACACATCCAGGTGTTCCGACATTACCACTTCCTTTTGTGAATGCATTTCTCACATTGGAAGCAGTACGGTTCTTATTGTCCGTCAATGCATCTACAATAATTGCAGTACCGTTTGGTCCATATCCCTCATATGTAACATGTTCATAGTTGGAAGCATCCGCATCTCCTGCTGCTTTTTTAATACTTCTCTCGATGTTGTCATTCGGCATATTGTTTGCCTTTGCTTTTGCAATTACATCACGCAGTCTGCTGTTGTTGGCCGGATCCGGACCGCCTCCCTCTTTTACTGCAACGGCAAGTTCTCTACCGATCTTCGTGAAAATCTTTCCTCTGACCGCATCATTTTTTTCCTTTTTATGTTTAATATTCGCAAATTTTGAATGTCCTGACATTTTTATTCCTCTCCTTGTTTTCTTTTAAAAATCACTTGTCTATTCTAGCACTCTTTTTTTATTTGTACAGTTTTTATAATATTATTTTCCATGGACAGCACTTGAAAATCATAACCTCCATAGGATACAACACAATTTTCTTCCTCTGTCGGAATTCTTTCTAAATGAAAGATAAGGAATCCATTAAGTGTCTCATAGTCCTCTTCCTCAAATTGAATTCCAAGCAGTTCTTCCAAATCTTCAACTTCTGTCATTCCATCTGCAAGATAGCTTCCATCTGCCTCCTGCCTGATCAGTTCTTCTTCCTCGTCGTATTCATCCTGAATGTTTCCGACAATTTCTTCTATGATATCTTCCATTGTCACAAGTCCTGCAGTCTGACCATACTCATCAATGACAATCGCCATATGATATTTCCCTTCCTGCATCTTTTTCAGCAGTTTATCAATACTTCTCGTCTCCGGTATAAAGCTTACTGGTCTTATGTATTCCTTCAGCTGTTTAATCGGAATATGACGAAGCTGTTCGTTAAAGTAGCATTTCATTGCATCCCGCAGATGAATCGTTCCGATGATAGAATCAATATCTTCTTCATAGACCGGAAATCTGGATTTATTCTGCTCTAATATAAACGTCAACGCATTTTCAAGCGTCTCTTCGCCATCCAACGCAACCATATGTTTCCGGTGCGTCATAATACTTTTCGCATCCTTTTCCCCATATGCGAAAATATTTCGTATCATCTGAGCTTCACTGCTCAGGAACACACCCTGCCGATACCCCTCATCGACCATATCCATCACGGCCTCCGCCGCATCTTCTCCCTCTTCCATCTCTCCTGAAAATATTTTTCTCATTCGTGATAATAGATTACCCTCATCTTCCATTTCTTTTTTCTCCTTTTATTATGTATGAAGCTCCAAGCTGATTCTCAACGCTTCATCAACTTTTGTCATCAGTTTTTTGTCCACGTGACAAACCATGTCTTTTAGCCTCTGCTTGTCAATCGTGCGAATCTGTTCCAACAGCACCACTGAATTTTTTACAATCTGATATTTTCCTGCATCAATTTCAACATGTGTCGGCAACTTTGCCTTGTTCATTCTTGATGTAATCGCAGCACAGATCACAGTCGGGCTGTGTCTGTTCCCAATGTCATTTTGTATGATCAAAACAGGTCGTATTCCACCTTGTTCTGAACCGACTACCGGACTTAAGTCCGCATAAAATATATCACCACGTCTAATCTGCACTCTATTCACACTCCGATTTTTTAAGATAAAATTAGTATTTCCATCTTTTTCGGATGTATTCCAGTTAGAACCTGAATTCTCGTTTATGCAAAATAGTCCACCTGCTCTGCTATTTTCCCATCCCGCACATATACACGCGGAATACGTTTTCCAAGGTCGCACACAAATTCATAATTAAATCGCCCGGAAAGTTCGCTCAGCACTTCCACCGGCAAAATCTCATTTCCGTCTTTTCCAATCATTGTGACTTTATCGCCAAAGCTTACGCCTTCAATCTGTGTCACATCCACCATAAACTGATCCATGCAGACCCGCCCGAGAATAGGTGCTTTCTTTCCACGGATCAACACGTATCCTTTATTTGATAAGCTTCTTGGATATCCATCTGCATATCCGACCGGAATTGTTGCAATCTTCATTTTCTCTTTGGCCACGAACGTGCCTCCGTAGCTCACAGGAGTCCCACTCTCTATCTCCTTTACAAATGCCACATGACTCTTTAATGCCAATGCCGGTTTTAATTTTACGTTTGTCTTGTCTACCTCTTCCGATGGATAGAGGCCATATGTAGAAATTCCCGCTCTTACAATATCGAAATTCGCCTCCGGGACATCAATGATGCCTGCACTGTTGGAGCAGTGCTCATATGCAAACCGGACATTTTTTTTCTTTCAGGCGTTCCCTCATCCATACAAATTCCTGTATCTGTTTTTTCGTAAAGCTTTTATCTTTCTCATCTGCTTTGGTAAAATGTGTAAAAATCCCTTCCATATTGACATTTGGCATCTTGCTGATCCGCTTGATTGTCTCCACGGATTGTTCATTGATTCCAAATCCCAGCCGCGACATTCCGGTATCCAGTTTGATGTGCATATAAGCTGTTTTCCCCTCTCTTGCCGCCATTCGAGAGATTGACTCTGCCATCTCTTCTGTGTAAATATTCATTCGAATCTCATGCTTTAACATCTCCATGTACTGATCTGGGAACACACATCCAAGCACCAGAATCGGTTTTTGAATCCCTTCTGTGCGAAGCACAACTGCCTCGTCTAAAGTCGCTACTGCAAAGCCCCATATGTAGTTCCAACGTTCCATCATCTCCGCAATCTGAACGGCTCCATGCCCATATCCATCCGCTTTTATGACCGCCATTACTTTCGTCTCAGGTCTGATGTTTTGTTTCATCTGTTCCATATTATATGCAATTGCATCCAAATCAATCTTTGCATATACTCTGCTATAAGTCTTCATCTGTTCTGTCGCCTCTCTTATATATTCTTTAATACACTGCTGATTTCCGCAACCAAATCACTTGCCAGTACACTGTATGCTCCCTTTTTGTCCCGGGCCATATCACCTGCAAGACCATGGAGGAACACCCCAAGACATGCAGATGTATATGGTTCACACTGTTGTGCCAGAATCCCCACAATAACTCCCGCCAGCACATCTCCGGAGCCTGCCTTTGCCATCGCCGCATTCCCGGACAAATTCAAATATGTATTTCGATGTTCTTTCGCAACAAGCGTTCTCGCATCTTTTAGCACGCAGACAACCTTATATCGTTCCACAAACGCATGCAGCTTTTCCATTCGCTGTTCTATCAGTTCTCTTACACTACACTGCAGCATTCTGGACATCTCTTTCATATGTGGTGTCAAAACAATCAGAGCATTCGTTTCTTCAATCCATTCCATATGTTTTGACAGGATATTGATACCGTCTGCATCCACCACACAAGGAACCAGCGCACGTTTCAACGTATATTGCATCACTCGTTCTGCTGTGTCACTTTTCCCAAGTCCGCATCCAATTCCAATCAAATCTGCCCATTGAATCAATTTTTCTAATTGCTCAGAATCAAACGTGTCATATGTTGTAATAATCGCTTCCGGTAAAAGCTGTTGTAATATCACACGGTTTTCTTCGTGTGTATAAATCTGCACAAGTCCTGCCCCCACTGCATAAGCGGCTTTTGCACTTAAATAAGCAGCTCCTGACATCCCTTTGCTGCCTGCAATCATCAACACTTTTCCATAGCTTCCCTTATGTGAATTTTTCTTCCTTTTTGGAAATCCCAGAAATAGGTCTTGTTTTTCATAGCCAAATGTAACTGTTCCTTCTGAGAATGTTTCCGAGGAAATGCCGATGTCACCTGTGAGAATCTTTCCTGCACACACATTTCCCTCCTGTAAAAACAGACCTCTCTTTGGAAAGGCAATTGCAACTGTCAGATCTGCACAAAAAGCAATCCCCATCTGTGCTCCGGTTGTATCATGAATTCCGGATGGCAGATCAACTGCCACCTTCTCGCCAGTCATCTGATTGACAGAACAAAGAATCTCCCTGTAATGACCTGTAATTTCACGTTTCAATCCGGTTCCAAAGAGTGCATCTATAATTACACTATATTCCTCTGTATCCAGATTGGTTATCACCGGAATTTCATAATGTGCTGCAATTTTTGCCTGCTGTGCATTTTCCTCGCTTCGTTTTTGAGAATTCCCGGCAAAAAAAATGGTCACATCATGTCCCTTTAAGTGTAACAGGCGGGCAATTGCATATCCATCTCCGCCATTGTTACCGCTTCCACAGACTACAAGCACTTTACGAAAATCCAGTTGTTCTTCTTCCATGCATCTTACCACTTCCAGTGCCGCACGTTCCATCAAAACCATAGACGGAACTCCGATTTCTTCAATCGTATACAGATCTGCTCTTCGCATCTGTTCGCCGGTTGGCAAATATATCATTCTTGTTCACCTTCTATTCTTGAAAAAAACGTGTAAAGGAAACCTGCCTGCTGCATGCCTCCACTACACGTTCCTTTTATCTTATCTCCCTTAAAGGGAATAAATTATTGTTCCGTCTTATGCTCCACATGATAACGATTGACATTATAAGAAAGTCTCATCAGACTTTCTGAAAGATGTACGTTCTCAACAATCACATCCTCCGGAAGTTCTAAATCTGTATGCGCAAAGTTCCAAATTGCTTTGATACCGCTTTCCACAAGCATATCTGCAACTTCAATTGCTTTTGTCTTTGGAATAGTGAGCACCGCAATCTCAATATTATTCTCTTTGATAAAATTGCTTAACTCATCCATCATACGAATCTCAATACCTCGAATTGTAACGCCCTCAAGTCTTGGATTCACATCAAAAATCCCTTTTAAGACAAATCCGCTTCGCTCAAAAGCAGCATAATTGGCAAGTGCCTGTCCTAAATTACCTGCTCCGAGTATAATCATATTATGATTGACATCCAAACCTAAAATCTTTCCGATCTCTGTATATAAATACTTTACATTATATCCATAACCTTGTTGTCCAAAGCCACCAAAATTATTCAAATCCTGTCTGATCTGGGAAGCTGTTACATTCATCCTTTTACTTAATTCATTAGAAGAAATACGCTCCACACTATTTTCCAATAACTCACCTAAGTAACGATAATAGCGGGGTAATCTTCTGATAACTGCCTGGGAGATTTGTCTTTCTTCCATTTTTTCTTCACCTTCCTCTGTTTTCCTGTCCATTCTAAGAATCATTATATAGAATCACCGCATCAAAGTCAAACTTTTAGTTGTATTTTCTTACATTTTAGTTATAATAAAATTATTGTACCAAAAAGGGAGGGGTTATATATATGATTCTCGCATGTCATAATATTTCAAAAGCATTTGGAGAACAAGTGATTGTCAAATCTGGTTCTTTTCATATAGAAGATCGCGAAAAAACGGCACTGATCGGACCAAATGGTGCCGGAAAGTCTACTATTTTAAAAATGATCATGAAAGAACTCGATACAGACAGCGGCGATATTATCCTGACAAAAGGAAAGACGATCGGTTATCTGTCACAGCATCAGGATCTTTCAAGCGGCAATACTATTTTGGAGGAACTAAAGACTGCCAAAGCAGATATCATTGAGATGGAAAAGCAGATCCGTACCATCGAGATGGAGTTAAAACATCTTCATGGAGAAGATTTGGAGAATCGTCTTCAGACATATCATCGTCTGACAGAACGTTTTGAGCACGCCGACGGATACGCCTATCAGAGTGAATTGGTCGGTGTCTTAAAAGGACTTGGCTTTCGTGAAGATGAATTTTCAAAAGAGGTGGACACGCTCTCCGGAGGACAAAAGACCCGTGTGTCCCTCGGAAAGCTTCTTCTTACCAAACCAGATATTTTATTGCTCGATGAACCGACAAACCATTTGGATATGAACTCCATCTCATGGCTCGAGACCTATTTGCTCAACTATGACGGTGCTGTCTTAATCGTATCCCATGACCGTTATTTTCTGAACCGTGTTGTCACAAAAGTGGTAGAGATTGAATACGGCAGCATTATGACTTACATGGGAAACTATTCAGACTATGCACAAAAGAAAAAGATGATTCGTGAAGCAAAATTAAAAGAATACTTAAATCAACAGCAGGAAATCAAGCATCAGGAAGCAGTAATCGAAAAACTTCGCTCTTTCAATCGAGAAAAATCAATCCGTCGTGCAGAAAGTCGTGAAAAGATGCTTGAAAAAATGGACGTCATTGAAAAGCCGATGGGGGATCCACAAGAACTCCACTTTTCATTAGAGCCATCTTGCGTCAGCGGAAACGATGTGTTAGAAGTTGAACATTTAAGCAAGGCATTCGGAAACCACAAACTATTTCAGGATATCAGCTTTGAGATCAAGCGTGGGGAACACGTTGCCATCATTGGAGACAACGGAACCGGAAAGACAACACTTTTAAAAATACTGAATCAGGTGGTCGCCGCTGATAGCGGTTCTTTCAAGCTCGGCTCCAAAGTACAGATTGGCTATTATGATCAGGAACACCACGTGTTACATATGGGAAAAAATATTTTTGATGAAATCTCAGATGATTATCCAAGTCTTAACAACACACAGATTCGAAATACACTCGCCGCATTTTTATTTACGGGCGATGATGTCTACAAACTGATCGGTGATTTAAGCGGTGGCGAGCGTGGTCGTGTTTCTCTTGCAAAACTTATGCTGTCTGAGGCAAACTTCCTCATCCTCGATGAGCCGACGAACCATTTGGATATTGCTTCCAAAGAGATTTTGGAAAAAGCGCTGAATGATTACACCGGGACTGTACTTTATGTGTCCCACGACCGTTACTTTATTAATCAGACGGCGACACGTATTTTAGATCTTGTCAATGGCACATTTGTTAATTATATCGGAAACTACGATTACTACTTGGAAAAGAAAGAAGAATTGACAGCAGCGTATGCCGGCATTTCTGAAATTTCTGCTCCTTCCGTCTCTTCCACATCTGTGGAATCCGACACAAAGATGGACTGGAAAGCCCAAAAAGAAGCACAGGCAAAAGAACGGAAACGTCAAAACGATTTAAAAAGACTGAAGATGCAATTGCGAAACTGGAAGAAAGGGATTCTGAAATTGATGAGTTAATGACTCAGGAAGAAGTCTTCACCAACTCTGTGAGATGCCGTGAATTATCTGAGGAAAAAGCAAAAATCGCTGAGGAATTGGAAACACTTTACATGCGTTGGGAAGAACTCGCGGAATAAAAAGTATGCTAAAAAAGAAATGCCCGAATTTCCTGTGTCTCAGGTCATTCGGACATTTTACATTCATTACAATAATTCCGCAATTGCTTTGATAAATTGTTCGCTGTTCAATACCGTTGGATTTTCAATACTTGTAATCAAAGCAAGGTCTTTTGTCATCTTACCGCTCTCGATCGTATCGATAGTTGCTTTTTCCAGTCTGTCTGCAAAATCCATCAATTCTTGATTGCCATCTAATTCACCGCGTTTACGGAGTGCACCGGTCCATGCAAAAATGGTTGCAACAGAGTTCGTAGAAGTTTCTTCACCCTTTAAGTGTTTGTAATAATGACGCTGCACTGTTCCGTGAGCAGCTTCGTACTCATAATATCCCTGTGGAGATACCAGCACGGAAGTCATCATTGCAAGAGAACCGAATGCGGAAGAGACCATATCACTCATTACATCCCCATCATAGTTCTTACAAGCCCAGATAAATCCACCTTCCGCTTTCATGACACGCGCTACTGCGTCGTCAATCAGTGTATAGAAATACTCGATTCCGGCAGCTTTGAATTTCTCATCATATTCTTTATCATAAATCTCTTGGAAAATATCTTTAAATGTATGATCGTATTTTTTAGAGATTGTATCTTTTGTTGCAAACCACAAATCCTGTTTGATATCAAGCGCATAGTTAAAACAGCTTCTCGCAAAACTTTCAATAGAAGCATCCAAGTTGTGCATCCCCTGTGCGATTCCGGCTCCTGTGTAATTATGTACCAACTCTCTTGTCTCTGTTCCGTCTTCTGCCGTATATACCAGCTCCACTTTTCCCGGTCCCGGAATGATCATCTCTGTATTTTTATAGACATCTCCATATGCATGTCTTGCAATTGTAATTGGCTTTTTCCAGTTTTTCACACATGGCTCAATTCCCTTTACAATAATCGGTGTACGGAAAACTGTTCCGTCTAACATCGCACGGATTGTTCCATTTGGGCTTTTCCACATCTCTTTTAAGTCATATTCTGTCATTCGTGCAGCATTCGGAGTGATGGTCGCACATTTTACAGCGACTCCATATTTCTTCGTTGCATTTGCAGAATCAATGGTAACCTGGTCATTTGTTTCGTTGCGGTACTCCAATCCCAAATCATAATATTCTGTTTTCAAATCAATAAATGGTAATAACAGATTCTCTTTGATCATCTTCCAAAGGATTCTTGTCATCTCATCTCCGTCCATCTCTACAAGTGGTGTTGTCATCTTAATTTTATCCATCTTCCATTTCCTCCTGCTCTACGCTTCGATATTTAAATTTTGCATTACTTTCAAAATGTGTTCATTGGCAAGTTGTTCTGCTTTATCTGCATCTTTCTGTTTGATTGCTTCCAAAATCTCTTTATGTTCTTTGATTGATTTTTCTGCCCGATGTTCTCTTGTAACAGATGCCTGCCTTGCCATCTGGACATATTTATGAAAATCGGATAATACATGTTCTAGTATACGACTATTTGATGCTTCGTACAATACTTCATGGAATTTTCCATCAAGTTCTACAACCTGACCCGATTTTTCTTTTTGATTTTTGTTTGCATGAAATTCTGAGAGTAAAACAATCTCTTCTAGTTTTTCTATCTGTTCTTCTGTAATATGCTCGGTCGCCCATCTGGCGCAAAGTCCTTCCAGGAGGGAGCGTACCAAATAGATATCCTTCACATCTTTCCCTGTAATTCCGGTCACATATGCGCCTTTGTTTGGTACGATTTTTACAAGTCCCTCCAGTTCAAGCTGTCTTAACGCCTCTCTCACCGGAGTTCTGCTCACCCCAAGCTTTTTCCCGATTGTGCTTTCCCGCAATTCTTCATTTTCTTTGTATTCGCCCTTCAAAATACCATCTCTGATTTTTTGAAAGACTCTTCCACGGAGCGAATACTCCTGATATTCTTCCATCTTCTGCCTCCACTATAAAATTATCTGCAACTCATGACAGGCATCTGTGATCACACGTACCAATTCGTCATCTGTCAAAACAGTCACACGTCCGGATTCATACTCTGCATCTACCCATTCTTTTACCTTCGCTACCAATGGTGAATTTTTGTCAATAGCACGGTCACCTTTCAACTTGTAATATGCATTGATCCAATGTGCAATTCCCGCAAGCCCCGATGTGTTGGATACCGCAACAAGAACCGGACGGTTCAGGAATTTATCCGTATCAAAAATATTGTAAATCTCCTCATTTTTCAGAAGTCCATCGGCGTGAATACCGGCTCTTGTCACATTAAAGTTCTTTCCGACAAACGGAGTTCTTGACGGCACACGATATCCAATCTCTTTCTCGTAATACTCCGCCATCTCTGTGATGACTGTCGTATCCATTCCGTCTAAAGTTCCACGAAGTTGCGCATATTCAAACACCATTGCTTCAAGCGGTGTATTTCCTGTACGCTCACCGATTCCAAACAAAGAACAGTTTACGCCGCTTGCACCATACAGCCAAGCTGTCGTGGAGTTGCTGACCGCCTTATAAAAGTCATTATGTCCGTGAAATTCAATCAACTCACTTGGCACACCTGCGTGAACCATCAGACCGTATATGATTCCCGGAATTGATCGCGGAATCACAGCCCCCGGATAATTGACACCGTATCCCATTGTATCACAAACACGCACCTTTACGGGAATTTGATATTCCTCACGCAATTTCATCAATTCCAGACAAAACGGAATGACAAATCCATAAATATCCGAACGTGTGATATCCTCCAGATGACATCTCGGACTGACACCAATTTCCAAACATTCTCTTACAATCGAAAGGTAATGCTCCATCGCCTGTCTTCTTGTCATATTCAGTTTGTAAAAAATATGGTAATCAGAACAGCTGACCAAAATCCCAGTCTCTTTCATTCCGATATCTTTTACAAGTTGAAAATCTTTCTTGCTTGCACGAATCCAGCTTGTCACCTCCGGAAATTCGTATCCTCTCTCCATACATTTGTAAACTGCGTCCCGGTCTTTTTTACTATATAGAAAAAATTCGCACTGGCGGATCTTTCCTTTCGGACCACCAAGTCTGTGAAAATAATCATACAATGTGACAATCTGTTCTGTAGAATAAGGTGCTCTCGACTGCTGTCCATCACGGAATGTCGTATCGGTAATCCAGATTTCATCCGGCATGTGATGAGGCACGATTCGGTCATTGAAGGCAATCTTTGGAATCTCATCATACGGAAATAGATTGCGGAAAATGTTCGGTGTCTCCACATCCACCAGAGGATACATATGTTCCTCAAGTTCTAACAGATTATTATGTTGATTCATAAATACTTTTCTATTCTCCATGGTCATCCTCTTTTCTTTATTCCAGTTTTGTATAATTGTATACAATTATACATTTCGTGTCAATACTTTACCGAAATAAAATAACAGAGTGAGAATATTTTTTCCCACTCTGCTACTCTTATTTCGCCACATTTATATAAAATTGTCCTTTTTGCGCATTTTATCTAAACAGTATTTGACACTCTCTGTCTCAAAAGAGTCTAGTGCAAACAAAGATTCATTATATTGAAAATTTCTCTCTTTTTCTCCATCAGAAAGCAGTTGTTTTTCCGAAAACCAAAGTGATACTTTTTCTATCTGATCTCCAACTGCCTTATAACTGATCGTGTACAGATAATCCTCTCCTGATCCTTTGCAAAATATCTGTTCCCCTTCTTCACTTTCATATTTCAGAGAAATACTCCTATAACTTATTTCCATTTTCTCTTGTATGCATCATCCATATTCTGTAATAAACCTTTCCTTTCAATACCTATTTTAACAAATCAGAAATGCAGATTTGAAAATCCTCATATACTTTTAATTTAATTGTATCGCCAAAAGGAATGATAACAGGCGCGACATCTTCTTCGTAACGATATATGGTAGTGCGTTCTCTAGCCGGATCGACAATCCAGTATTCTCGAACTCCTGCATCTGCATAAAGCGCATTTTTTGTAGAATAATCCATTTTCCGACTGCTTGGAGAAACAATTTCAATAATAAAGTCAGGCGCTCCTTCACAGCCACGGTTTGAAATTTTATTATGGTCACATACCAAACTAATATCCGGTTCCACATAATTAGAATCATCCTCTTTGATAAACACTGCAAATGGCGCTGGATAAACTTTGCAGTTCCCATGTTTTTTTGCAATGTAGTTTTGCAGCGAAGTTGTCAGTACTGCAACAAGTTCCTGATGCAAAGGAGAAGGGGGCGCCATGTCATAAATTCTCCCGTCAAGCAATTCCGCTCGCTTACCATCCGGAAGGGCATAAATATCATCGATTGTATATAGTTTTGTTTTTAATAATGGCATCGTATCATATCCTTTCTTGCTTTCTTTGTCTTTTAGTATAACATGAGTTTCCGCAAAACAAAAGTATTGCTGCCGTATTACAGAACACAATCTGTCTCATCGCCCTCACCAATCGCATATCGAGTAACGTTTTTCTCATCTGAATCAGTCTTTCCAGATTTTCGCGCTGATAACTCACATAATCTGCCCAAAACTCAAAATCAGACCAGCGCTCCGGAATCATATCAAGTACAAATCTAAAATCATTTTCAGCCATGTGTAATCCAATACTTTCCCTGACCCAAATTTCATCTGAAGTGTCTCTTCCAGTACACGCATGGATTCATCTTCTTTCACTTTGGTAACTACCCGCTGAAACGTAGCCGTTTCTCCCTCTTTTGGCTCGTATACAAACAAATTTTCCTTATGTTCGATCACTCCCGCAATCTCATATTGCTTTTCCTCTTGATATTCCTGTACCGGGATCCCACCTTCTGTTGTCTGAACAAACGATACAAATTGCATCTCCTCTTCCAACCTCTGCATAGCATGTACCGCCAATATATAGAAACAGGCTATCAGTGCAATTGCCAGAACACCAACCACCTGCTTTCTATGCGCTTTCACTGCTTCTGCGGCTTGATGCGGCCGCCATCAGAAATCTGTTTTGACGAGGATAGGATAATGTTCTGATTGACACTCAGACCTTTCACTGCTGCATATCGATCTCCTTTGTATTCGACAGTCACATCCACACGTCTTGCAATGACTTCTGTTCCAAGGATTGTTTTCTTTTCATCGGTGGTATACACATAATATTGATTTCCCTCTTCTTGATGCAGCGCTTCTAAAGGTATACACCCTGAATACATTTTTTTGCTTGTCTCTATTTGCACACCTATTGAGGTGCCAATCGGAAGCGTATTTGGTGGAATCCGTATACTTGCCTCTACCCCTGCCCCCGTTTCTGTATTTTGCTGTATCGCTGTAATTTTTAATTTCCCAACTGCATTTTTCTCTGTTTCCATAAGCACATCAGAAATCAGCTTTACATTTGCACCGACTATCACATGTTCTTTATTCTCTTCCGAAAACTGTACTTTCAGCATCATTTCAGCAGATGTATCAGCAATTAAAATATCTGCCGTTCCAGAAGTCATACCACCTACCTGTATATTCACAGCTGATACAACTCCATCCATAGGAGACACTACCTTCCCTTCCGCACTCTGGAGCTCTTTTAACGCTGAAAGCTGCTTTTCCACAAATCCAGTTTTTAAAATTTCCGCATACGCAGTCTGTTTTGCGAGGGACACCGCAATTCCTAATGATAAGACAAGCAAAACAGGAATACAGACTCCCACAAAACGTCCCGTATTTGTGAATGCCAACAAAAACGCTTTATTGTGTAAGATAGATTTAAAATTCAAAAGACCTACAAACTGACCGGAAGCAGTCTGCATAAATGCTCTCCTTACGACATCAATGTACGGAATCAACACAAAGAGCAATACACCGACAAAGCTTGGCAGGATAAACAGATATCCCACCCACATTTTTCTCTTTCTCATCACTTATTCCGCCTGATAAATCTCTACTTTTTCTACAATTGCATTCACAGCAGATTCCAACGATTCTTCTCCATACACATAATGCTCCGCCTGTGTCAGAATCTCCTCAAACAGTGCCTGCTCCACTGCAATTTTCGTGTCTGCTTCACTTAAGAAATTTACAAATTCCTCCGCTTCCTCTGCATTTAATTTCTGAATGCGAATCCCTTCTGCACTATCCTGTTCCGGATACATGACTGTCATCTGTTCCTTTGTCTCTGATATCGGAAGCGTCTTTCGAAAGCTTGTCTTATTCACACTCAATGTCCAGTCATACTGATCCATATTCTCGGAAGATAAAAAGTACGATAGGAACGCTTTCGCAGCTTCTTTCTTCTCACTGGACGCAGTTATGCCAAATATCCATTTCGGGATAAACTTTTTCCCACTTTCGCTGTTTAAATAATCATAGAACACGGGACTATTCGCACTCACACTTTCCAATTGCGCCAGCGTCTGCCCCATATCCATTTCATCAACCGACAAAATATCCTTTTGAAATGCCATTGTTACCCCGGCGTCTCCGGAATAGTACGGCAATTCCAAATCAATCTCAGATGCATCAAAAAGCATCCTTGCCTCTTCTAAAAATGTGGACAGTGCCTCTTGATCTACCACACTCTCTTCTGAAATAATATCGTTCCAAAAAGTCAATAGAAGTAACGGAATACTCTTCGTTGCATTCCGTGCGATCCCTTTTTATCTGCTCTTCCGTCCGTGTTTTTCAATGTGCCTGATAGAGTTTTTACTTCCTCTGGTGTCACCGCACCTTCTTTTCCAATAATAATCGGAACGGAAAAACGGGATGGGATTGCATACACTTTCTCCCCTTTTTCATATGAGGAAAGTACGTTTTCAAAAAATTCTTCCCCATTTTCTTTCACACTCTCCATCATGTCACTTAAGTCTTCCAATCCCCCTTTTTCGATATAGTCCTCAATTGGAAGTCCATCCATCAAAATGATATCCGGTCCATTTCCCGCCATAATCTCGGTATTCAGACTTCGGATTGCATCGGATACCGTCTTTCCGTCTTCCTCTGATATCCCCACCTCTATCACAACCGGATACTTAGGATATTTCTCCATAAATAACTTTGCGCTTTGCCACAAATTCTCATTTTCTTTTAGGGTATACAAACGTAGCACTGCATCTTCTTTCTTTGTTTGTTCATTTTGTTTCTCCATCGGCTTTCCCACACAACCGGATAAAAACACCACCCATGCCAGTAAGATTCCGATTTCTTTTCTCATTGCTATCCCTCCTTGTATTGTTTTCTAATATGACTATACCGGAGAGATGCATCTTATTTGCATCAAAAAAAAGAGCTTGCGCCCTTTTTTTAATTTCTATTTCTAATATCTCTTATAACTATCCCCACGGTTACCAATATCAATTATACAAACTTTTTATGTCTTCACTTTCCGCTTTCAGCCCCATTGTATCATATTATATAAATAAATTGGATATATTTTCAAAATTTCCTTACTCCCAAAGTTATAATCTACATATATTTTGGTTCATCTAAAATAATGAGCTTTGAATTTCCAATCAAAACCATAACAATCGATACTTTCATTATGCTTCTTTTTCAGCTTATTTTAAGCATCCCTGCACAGGCACTCAAATTCATACAGATAGACGTCTTCAAGTGTCGGGCTGACTTCTGTCCACCGGTATTTTTCCGGGCGCTGCTCTGAGATAACACGCTCGACAATCTCCCCGTCCGTCCGAAATAAGTTACTGATTTCAAATTCTTGTTTTACCTGATTCAATTCATCCTGTGAAATCCTGATTTCAAATACTTTCCCAGCAATTTTTTTCTGCAATGCCTCCGGGCAGTCTTTGTCCACAACCTTTCCGTTTTTCATCAAAAGAATTTCTTTTGAGATAAACTCAATGTCAGACACCACATGAGTAGCAATCAGGACAATTTTGTCGCCGCTCAAATCCGAGATCAGGTTTCGGATACGGATACGCTCCTTTGGATCCAAACCGGCAGTCGGCTCATCTAAAATCAGAATCTGTGGATCATCCAAAAGAGCCTGCACAAGGAGAACCCTCTGTTTCATCCCGCCGGACAGTTCTTTTATCTTCTTTCTTCTCACCTCGCTTAAATTCAAAAGTGGAAGAAGTTCCTCCATGCGCCTCCTGATTTCTTTTTTATCCATACCGCGCAGTGTTCCCATGTAGCTGATAAAATGATTTACGGTGAAAGAATCATATAATTGTTGCTGCTGCGGCATATACCCCATGATTTTCCGATACTGTGCTTTCATCTTCGTAATCTCTGTTTCATTGCACAGGATTCTCCCCGAATCACGCAGCAGGTTATCCGTCAATATATTCATCAATGTACTTTTCCCGGCTCCATTTGGACCTAATATCCCATAAATTCCATTTTCAAATACTGCATGGAAATCCTGCAACGCAACTTTTGCCCCATAGTTTTTGTTGAGTCCTCTTATCACTAATTTCATCCGTCTCACTTCCTTTTATCATAGATTTCATAGAGAATATAACAACTCGCAGCAGGGAGATAAATCCAAAAAACCAGCACCTGCAACACAATCATATCCCACCGCCCCTGTAACAGTTGATGCGCATCCAGCAGCGCGTTCATGCTCCAAAAATGTATTTTATAAAGCCCGCCCCATTCCATGACAAGCGGTCCTATAAAGATTACAATCCCTGAAATATTTGTCAAAATCGTATCTTTTAACAGTGCAGACAGCGCCACAGCCGCCAGTGCAATAACAAACAGCGAAAGAAACTGGGAGAGTGCCAGCAAAAAACATATTCCCCAATCGTGCAGTTTAAGACTGACTCTCCTGCGAACGGCATGGAGCGCACTTTCGCCCCCCAGTTATCCATCGGATACGACTTCACTATTTTCAAAATGAAAGGGAGGTGAATCAAAACTGCCATCAAAAATGTAATTTTGAATACCGTGCCTATCTTCGTAGTCAAAATCGGCAGCCGTCCCCGCTTTGTACTCCGAAGCAAATTCATCACTTTCAAGTCATATTCCATGCCAAGCGCCGAGGATGCGCTGTAGACGGCGACAAACACACACAGGCTGAGTAGAATCAGGCGGCTTCTTGCGAGGCTGCTGCCGAACATCTTTTCATACCCGGTGTCATATACGAGTTCCTGCTCATTGACGCCGCGCATGGAATTGTTGCCCACCACATATTGAAGCTGGGCATAAGCCCTCCTGAAACCTGCATATGGATAGCGGATATTATTCTGTTTTTGTGCAATCTCCTGTTCCGAAAGTCCCGATTTTTCCGGGGTCAACGCCATGATTTCCTCGTATTTTTTCTTTTCTTCCGAAAAGTATTTCAGCTTGTCCTCCGTAATGTGCCCCTGCTGTTTCGCCACATACATTTGGTAGTACTCTTCCTCCACATCTTTGTAAAACTTCATGCCGTTTCCAACTAAAACAGCACCATATAGAACAGCGGCACAGAGCCATATTGTTTTGTTCGTGAACAGGTTTTTAAACAGCTCATGCAGACACAATTTATCCGTCACAAATGCAGGTACGCTCTTCGGCTTCTTCCTTCTCCATCGCGCCTTTACTTTGTCGCAGTGGGATAATTTTCGGATGTTGACAGCCAAAAGCAGCAACAGGCATACTGGCAGAAGCGCCAAAAATATGTGCATTGCGTTGACCGGATATCCGAAGACGTCCAAATTATGATATTGGGATAACAGTGGATATACCTTGATATACTGCGCAAGATTTACATATTTCAGCACGTCCATATAAGAGACAGACGGCAGCAGCAGACAGAGCAGATACTCCCCAATCCCAATAAATCCAATTCCTAAAACTGCACCCGAAGAACTGCCCGCCTTTTTCGCCAGCCACATCATAGCCAGTGCAATCACATAACAGACAAACATTTTTAAAAGCAGATAAAGCATCAAATATTCGCCAACCGAAAGCATGTATGGACTTTCATACATTGCAGTCACGGATTGAACCGGTCTTTCCAAATCCCCAAATCCATATTGATGCATGGAAAACAAGTAATTTCCGCCATATAAAAACAAGACAAGAAAGCATGTAATTCCGGCTGCAATCAGCAATTTTGCCCGAATTACATACTTCCGTCCTTTATATGTAGATTTTAAAAGCCGGTATAACTGATTCTTTTTCTCATAAATCACCAAAAAATATGTCATTGCAGTCAGCAAAAGAACCATGCAGACGTCCGTAAATTCTGTCTGTGCTGCAAAAATCACACCATCCGAAATATCCACCGCCAACTCTAAACCATGCAGCTTTTCAAATGCTTCCGGTGTTTTCTGTGCATTCCGATATGCAAAAGAACTTTCTTCTGAGAAAATCGCACTCGACATATTTGTGCTTTTTTGCTCAATCTCATCCAAATAAGATTCATACTGTCCAGCCTGCACATACTCGTGCAGAACTTTTTTATACAGTTCCTCCTCCGCATAAGGGTTGCCGGTGTATGATGATATTTTATTCTCCTTCAGCTCCTTAAGCCAACGTTCCCGCTCTTCCTCCGGCTGTCGTTTCAAATCCGCGTACAGCTCTTTTACTGCCTCCGCCGGAGGCCAGCTCATCTTTGCCTGCTCAGAAAGATTCCACAGATTAAACAGGAACGCCACCACGCACAGCAGCCAAAAGAAACGAAATGCAATGAACTTCTTCCACTCATACCTTACACATTCCATACTGCCTCCATCTTTCTAATCCCCAATCAGCTTCCCATCCTTATCCACTAAATTTCCCGTTGAAGAGACACTTGGCTTCAAAACAACTTCCACATCGTTCTTTCCACTCAACAAATCCTCCCAGCGAATATATCCATACCATTCAATCAAGTCGCCTTCCGTCTCGCCGATAGTGTAATAATTCAGATATACTCCTTCTTCTGTCTGGCAGATAAAGTTACTCAGTACAGCCCCCTCCGCCGGAAGGTTCTGCGGCAGAGACAACTCCCGGATTGCCCCGCTTTCTTTCTCTTTAAAGAACATCCATTGCTTTGGATAATCAGACAAACGGAAAACAACCCCTTCCTCTAAAATACCATCCAGTGACAGATAGCCTGTTTCTTCGCCAACAAACTCTTTCAGTTCAGACCGGTTCAGATATATTTCATTTTCGTTCGTATCAAAATGATATTGATAAATGGTATCCAATTCGTTTTTCTCCGTTCCGGCATAGTAAAACTGCTTTTGTCAGGACTAAAGTATATCAGCTCATACCCACTATTATGCAGCACAATCTCTTCTGTATTTTTTGTTTGATACTCAAATTTATAAAACAATGGAGTGTCTCCATTTATCAGAGAATAAATCAAATAGTCCTTTGTTACCCCAAGAACGTTCACAAAATCGGCTTCTTCTGTGAAAATCTCCTCCTGTTTCATGGAATCCAAATTCAGCACATTAAAATGACGTTGGTATTTTGTATCCTGAATATTCTCTTCTTCTGCCGCATCCAAAATATCAGAATAAAAATAGTATAATTCATCTCCGACAACAACCCCTGCATGAAAGACACAGCCTGCATCGATAAAATAATCTTTTTCCTTCCGGTTGCTTCCGTCAAATTCTGACACAACAAGCCTCGTTCCATCTTCATCACTCATCATTCCATATAGCTTCCCTTTATATGGAAATATATTGTTGGAACCTTTTGCGGCATTGCAGGCAGTCTCTGCATCCTCATAATTGGAAAGATGGCGGCAATCCGGTTTATTACAGATTGGAACGGCGTATTCGTCTTAAAATCCGTAAAATATGACATTCCATGAATGGCACTGAAAATCCACCGTTCACTTTTATATCCCTCCCGGAAATGTCAATGTAATCAGACTGGAATTTTTCTGATTTGGAACTTTCACCATCTTTTTTTTCGCTGCAGCCGATAAGTGTTACTGAAAATAGTAAGAGCAATAACATTTTCCATCTGTGTTTCCGCATAAACATTCTTCCAATCTCATAAATTAATAGTTTATCCGTTTCACTTGCACGAGAAATAGAGTATAAAATACTCTATTTCTCGCATGTCATTAAACAGTTTTTATGAATGCGCTGTCAGATTACTTGTTGCGCCTTCATATGTATGAAAACTTGTTGCAGTACCTATATCCCATCCATTTGGAGCATATACAGTCAGTTCATTTGCTCCGGTTTGGGTCGGCATCGCAACCATTTGATTCATACTTCCACCCGTCACATATCTTTTTGCTGCAATGGAAGTCTTTGCATTGTTACCGCCGGTGGAAGCATAAGCATGCCTGACTGTTACATTCAAATGTGTTCTTTGCTTACCAACATATCCACTTGCCGTTCCTGCATACACACTCATACTACTTCCAATTACCATACATCCAGCTAGCAAAGCTGCTACTCTTTTTCTTTTGTTTCTTAACATATTCAGTCCCTCCTGACATTTTGACTTTCTCTTGTTGATTTTATATTCATTTTTAGTCGTCAACAATTTCTATACTGGTTGATAACAAGATACATCTAAAAGGTGTTTTTGCATGATAACCGTCACTTTTTCTCCGCAAAACCTCAAAATTCAATAAATACAAAATCACTTGTACTGGCGTAGCGATATAACATCCGATAAAATATAATATGGTATAGCTTACAGTATTTAATATCCACTTTTGAAATAAATAGACACACCATCTTATATCCTCTTTCTGTATTATTTTCTTATCATATAAAAAAAATGCTATTCTTTCTGTTACTCTTAGAAGCATATGTTCTTCTCCTTCGTAACACTGGAATAACATTTTTTTGACTTTTATCAAGTGTTTTGTTCCCAAACGACAGTTTTTGTTCCCAAACGACCTCAATTCCAAATAGCAGTAAATTGAAACACACCATTCTCACACGATACCTCTCCCATTCCACCACTATCTTCCACTGTATGCAATGCATTTTTCAAACCATACCCATGAAGTATCTGATTCTCCTTTGTGGATGTAAATGTTTCTAAGTTACTGGACTTCTTTAAACTCGCTGTATTTTGAACTGACAAAATCGTTCCGAGATCATCCATCAAAAACTTTACTTTGATATACCGCCCCGTATTCTGCTTTCTGCAGGACTCAATTGCGTTATCTAAAATATTCGATAAAATCACGACAATTTTTTCCTGACTGAGATGAAGCTTCTGCAAATCGCTTACTTCAAAGAAGATAGGAATCCGTTCTCTTTTGCAGACATCATACTTTTGGTTCAATAATGCGTCAATGACTGCGTTCTTTGTATGGACAATTTGTATTCCTGATTCATTTTTCCCTGTTAATTTCTGAATATATTCCAAAGCTTCTTCCGTATGATTTTTGTTTTGCAATAATCCTCGCAAGGTATATAAATGGTTTTGGAAATCGTGGGTCAACTTCCTTTGTTCTTGTAAGTGGTTTCGCACTAATTCAGCTTGTTTTTCCTCTGCCTGTATTTGTTTGGTGAGAATCAGATTTTGGATTTCCACTTGTTTCTTTTTTTCCAGTTCTGTCTCTAAATATGCATAAATAAATGTTCCTAAGAGCAATAATCCAATATCCAAAAATAGGACAAACGTGAGATTATTATTTTGAATCAGATCATACACAACAATCGTCAAATTCAAAATCATACAAATCGGAACAATTAAAAGTTGTCCCCATTCTAAAATAGAAAATTTTTCATGTCTTCTACTGGCTTCTATCTTTTTTGAAAACATGATACAACTATAAAGCAATATACTTTTTGCCAAAAGTGCCGCCACAACATATGCATATTGGCTGTTATATAATACACTTATATCTATCTGTAAAAACAATAAACTGCCCGCAATCACAAGATAATCGATTGTATATAACAAAATATAAAACATCGCAACAAAAACAGTTGTCTTATCTTTCTCCCTTGATATAATAAAATAATCAAAAATAGAAAGTAATCACAACTATTATAGATTTTATCGTTGTTGTTCCAATCA
>ENA-OQIF01000117-OQIF01000117.1-human-gut-metagenome-genome-assembly--contig:-NODE-117-length-44533-cov-4.684750_pt1 | contig 44533 bp, 43 predicted proteins | sample MGYA00242574_ERZ504738 | MGnify/ENA primary metagenome ERZ504738 (study PRJEB26092, sample SAMD00036437) | human gut metagenome | host: Homo sapiens | study: EMG produced TPA metagenomics assembly of...
TTTTATTTTCGGTTAATTGAATACTTAAAACAAAACACTCACCTATTCCAGGTGAATGCCTTATCAAAATTTCATTATTTTGTTGTCTGTGACGCTTACTCAGAAACGCTTGCGTATCTGCTAAAATGTAATTGCTTGCAATTATATTTTCACGTGGGTATGGGGACGTAATCCCCATCAAGTCTGCTACTCGTAAGTAATACAAAATTGTCAAAATGACAATACTGTAATACACGGGTGGATCTTGCTCTGGTTGTAACGCATGAATTCATACAATAATAGGCCCAAATGGGTACTTTCACCATTTGAGCCTATATATTATATGTCTTTTGGATAATAACTCAAAAAATGTGTAACCATAACATTAATAAGCACTAAAGAAAACATTACACCTACCATAACATGAATCGGCCAATGAAATGTAAAATATGACAATTTATTTTCCATATAAATTTTCACACCAACCAAGACTGCCACTCCCGCAGTAAACAACAATCCCATCACACACATAAAATAATAACTGCCTTCTCCAAAAAGCATTAATTTCATTTGCTTATCGGTCATCCCGATACTTTTCATAATATCAAATTCTTTTCTCCGAGCGTACATCCCTGTAAATATAACATTACAATAATTGGTCAATCCCGCAATGAATAATATGATACTTACAGCACCTAAGAGGATTCGATTTCCTCTCATATATGTTTCTTTTTGCTGCATCAGATCTGATTTACAGATAACAAAAACTCCTGCTTCGCCGGTTCCTTCATCCATGGATACTTCTGTCATTTCGGATCGTTTCTTATTTTCCTCGGATATCAGCTCGCTGATCTGTGTTTTCACATAAGGTTCTTTTTCCGGATTGGCAGTTAGTTCCATTGTTAATATCTTTTTCTCGGTCGGTATCTTTTGAAAGCCTTTCTCACTGATAAAATAATATAAGTTGCCTTCTCCATGCCAAGATTGATGTATTTCCGGGAAATTCTCGCTTTGCCTGTCTAAATAACCGCATAGAGTAAATGTTTCTGATTCCTTTTCTAGGAAATCGTCTTCCTGTTGTTTCTCTTTACTATCAGAATTATTTTGTTCTTTTCTACGAATCGCATCTTCTTTTGAAAGCAGCGTTTTAAAATATACCGGTTCTCCAATTGCTTTATCTGCAAGTTTTTGTTGTTCCGGAGTCAGCATATGATCATGTATAATTAATACGCCATTTCCTTCTTCCAAAGATTTTACGTCAATATTCAATTGATTATCCTGCACGTATTTCTTAATCGACAAGATTTGATTTTCATTTAAAATCTGCACAGTGTCCCAGCTGAATCCTTCCACCATATTGTCATTTGTAAGATTCGAAAGCCCCTCGTCATAGGGACGAATGCCTTTCTTAGATATAACCGTATCTACATAGGCTCCTTCAATCAGATTGGACTTCTCCCAATCAATACCATCTATCTCGTATAGTTTTTTCTCTAACTCTTGAGAGATTGGTGAAAATTCATCATAATCATTGTCATACAACAGTTCTACACCATCTCCCTGTGTCAGTAAAGGATCAACATCGATTTCTCTGGTTTTATATTCTTCCCCACATCCCTGGCTTTTCCCGAATTCACTAAACTCTCCCGCCAGCAAAAAATCAGGACGTTTCTCAAGAAGATGCTTATAATCGCATCCATTTGTAAGTACATTCATTAGAATAAAAGACAGGACTCCTAAAAAATATGGAAATACTTGTAATGATAAATCGTGCTTTATGACGCATTATATTTCCCAATGCAATATAAAACATTTCTCCTGTTTCAGAGCGTTTCAACACCAGTTTCCCAGGATGTTTTATTTTCTGTCACCCATTTTTCCATCATAAGTTGCACTCTCAATACAAGACAGCTTCGTTATTTTTCTAATAACTCCTTCTGATGCCATCCACAAAATTCCATTTACAAATACAACAGAAAGCAAAAGAATCCACGGTCTGAAAAAGGAAAGTATCGTGTTTCCTCCCATTTCCTGATAAAAATGAAACCCTAATATTTCCGGTATCATTAAGACTAAAATCACTACAGAGAGCAAGCTTCCCAAGACAGAACCTTTTAACATAAGTGACCTCATTTGCTTCCGGTAAATTTTCGTAATCTGTCTTTCTGTAGCTCCAATTGTGTGAAGCAATCCGAGATTTTGAATATCTTCACTCATGGATATCCAAAGAACATTACGCACAAGGAAATATATTCCACACAAAATACCTAGCGTTCCCAATATCACCAGCTCATATCCACCTGCGAATTTAGAAACGGCAGTATATTGTGCTGTATCAGAAACGTATATCTTCTGATCTGCACTCTTCATCGGCAATGTCTGATATAATTTTTCTTCTGTTTTGCTTCTACTTAAATGATTGCTCTGACTGAAAAGTAAAGTATAGGGACCCTTTTCCAGGTTTAACTCATTAATTTTGTCATGTGAAATATATCCGATTGCTAATTTATTTCCAGAGTCCGTATACCAGCCACATAGCTTGAATTTTTCTTTCGAATGTTCGAACACACCTTTGTATACATCTAAGTTTATTTCCATTCCTTGTTCTGGTTCAGAAATACCTAGTTTTTTCAATGCTCTCTCAGATAATAGAATTTCATCCTTTTTCTGTGGGTAGCTTCCAATTATATTGGTATATGCAGGCTTTAAAAAAAAGTTCCAACTTTCTGAGTCAGCCCACACTACGTTGCATATCGTTTTTGCATTATCCTCTGAAACGTCTGTAGCTTCACCTACAAAAATGCTTTTCCCAACCTGTTTTATATAATCCAGTTGTTTTAATTTTGCATATTGTTCTTCTGTTCCATCTTCTATTCTGCCCGAAGAAGCAGTTCCATTTTCTCTGATCAGCCTTATTTCTTCCGCCTGTATTTTCCCAACGGAGATTCCGAATACCATGGTAATAGCAACAATACCGATTACTACTGAGCAAAATAAAATCGCATTTCTCACCTTTTTTGTGCCCGCAAAATTTTTAGCCAAAAATCGGATTATGTCTTTATTGTTATTTGGAATATTCTTATGAAACATAGTGATACCTCCTAACAATCGTTACAATCTCTTGTATAGATTTTCCCATCAGACATACGTATTACTCTGTCTGCCATCTGCGCTACTTCCTCTTGATGCGTCACGATCAATGTCGTCTGATGGAATCTTGCGGCACAGGATTTTAGTAATCCTACGACTTCCATACTTGTAACAGAATCCAGATTTCCGGTCGGTTCATCCGCCAGGACAATTGCCGGTTTCGTTAATAATGCCCGTGCTATAGAAACTCGCTGTTGCTGCCCGCCGGACAGTGTTGACGGAAGACGTTCTAATTTATCTTTTAGTCCAAGCGATTCTACAATCTCATTAAAGAAATCTATATCTATTTCCTTGCCATCCAGTCTCATTGGGAGGACAATATTTTCACGTATACTAAGAGAAGGTATCAAATTATATTGCTGAAATACAAATCCGATATTTCTTCTTCTGAATATCGTTCTTTCTTCCTTGTTAAGATCTTTTAAACTTGTATTTCTGATCCAGACACCTCCAAAATCCGGAGTATCAAGACCTCCTAAGATGTTCATAAGTGTTGTCTTTCCGCATCCGGACGTACCGACAACTGCTATAAATTCACCATCCTCCACAGTCAACGACACACCATCTAAAGCACGCACTTCATATGTATCGGATGTATAATATTTTTTAAGATTTATGGCTTTAATTATATCCATCTTTTCTGTAAACTCCCTTCGCAAATGTTGCCTTTTTTCAGCCATACTCTATTTTACATGGTACATCTTACAAACTTCTTACAGATTGCATACGAAATGTCTATTGAAATGTCTATACCGGAAGATTCACTTCTATGAGCAACCCGGGCTTCATTTGTGTTGCTTTCATAATCCCTTTTTGCAATAGAACAATCTCTCTGGAAAGATATAAACCAATTCCGCATCCTTCCTGACCTCTTGCCTGTTCGCCTCGATAAAATCTTTGGAAAATTTTGTTTTCTTCTCCGTCTTTTATCCCGATTCCATAATCTCTTATTTGGATCTTATAAAACATTTCCGTTTGTTTCATTGTGATATCGATCGTACTGTTGCTTTTGCTATATTTGACTGCATTATCAAACACATTATAAAACGCCTCACACATCCAGTTTTTATCATGTTCGCAAATGATTTTCTCCGGCAATTCTACTTGAAAAAAGATATCTTTATCTTCTGCTTTTTTCTGTATTTGCCCCAACGCATTTAGAATCGTTTCGACAAGATTTTCTTTTTGCATGTGAACTTGTATAATCCCTTGCTCTAATCGAGCAGTTTTTATAAAGCTCTCCACTAAAAAACATAATTGTTCTTCACTTGTTCGCAAGTCTTTCATGTATTCTGTATTCAATACTTCTTGCGTTTCATCCAATGACTCTTGCAGCAATTCTGTATAATTTTTTATATTTGACAGCGGTGTCCGCAATTGATGTGCAATTTCAGAAATCAATTTCTGTATCTCATATCGACTTTTTTCGGCCTCTTTTCTTCTTCCCTCTAGCATTTCCTGTAAACGGATTAATTGATTGGTAGTTTTGGAATAAAGCGTTTCCTTCCCTATATCAGAATCATCTAAGTCATTGCCATTTATTAAAGATTCGGTCAGTTTATATATTTTGTTCATTTCCTTTGTTCTAAAATGATTTTCAACTAAATATACAGTGCTTCCTCCGAGCATGAAACCTGCTAAAAGTACTGTAAAAATTGCTACAACCATGCTAATCTCCCATTCTATATCCCATTCCAAATACATTACTGATAACATTCGATGAATCATTTAATTTCTTTTTCAATCTGCTGATCATAACGCTAATTGTGTTAGAATCAATGAATTCACTATCGATTCCCCATATATTTTCCATTATCATCTCTTTTGTAAGAACCTGATTCTGATTCATAATAAGATATTCTAAAAGCTGATACTCTTTGACTGTCAAAAATATTTCCGTCTCTCCAACAAAAACCTGTTTTCTATCAGAATACAAAATGACTTGTCCGCACATAAAAGTATTTTCATTTGACTTTCTCTTTAAAACAACTTCAATACGTTTTAACAATACTCTTATTGAAAATGGTTTGACCACATAATCATCTGCTCCTATATCAAACGCTTTTAACATATCTTTTTCATCATCTTTTGCAGTTAAAAAAATTGCCGGGATTCTTCCATTTTTTTGAAGTTCCTGATATAGATTTATTCCATCTCCATCCGGTAATCCAATATCTACAATCAACAAATCTACAGAACTATCTATATTTTTAATTGCTTCTTTTCTTGAAGCAGCAAGAATCGTTGTATAACCTTGATTTTGCAATGATGTATCTAAGGCTTTTCTCAACAAATTGTCATCTTCTATAATTCCTATTACCATACACACCTCCTGATTTTTCTAGAATATAATACAAAAAAGCCCATTACAATATACATAACACCTCTGCATATTGTAACGGACTTTTTTCAAACCCAGACTTGGTGCAAGCACCATTTCTGATAAAAACCTCGAAAGTTTTTGTTCTATGTGCATATATTACCCAATTTCATTCACAAAGTCAATATGTTTTCTACTAAATTTTCAAGTACCTTTTATGTTTTGGATTATTATTTTGCTTCTTAATATATTGTATTACTCCACTAATGAATTTATACGCTTCAGCAATAACCTGATTTTTTTCAAAATACTCTTTGTACTTCAAAACTCTTCCATCTTTTTCACAGAAAAAATGGTACAATTCATCCATTGTTTTATCACGCATATTACGGTTAGCAGCCTCCTTTAAAAGGTCATTATAAACAAATAGCAGTGCTACAAAATCATGAAATGCAGGATAAGCCATATATTTACTACGAGCATGTAAACTAATTTCCTTTTGAGCCTGAGATAATGCATTTGTCAACTTGATGGTCTTTCGAAATTTTTTCTCTCCCTTAGGTTTCATAATTGAACTCATCAAACAATTGCTATGAGCTGCCGCATTTCTTAAAAATTTAATAGATTGTAAATAATCACTGTAATTTGCTGATTTATACTCTTGATAATATATGGTATATAACTCCACAAATTTCCCAAATGATAATAATTCAACCAAATTCCAAACGGAATATTCCTCATCCATTGAATGTTTCTCTGCTAAATCAGATGTGAAATTATATGAATTTGCTTTCTGTAGTATTTCTATCTTTGTATTAGGATATGCCCAAAAATATTTTTTGACAATATTATATCCATCTTCTTTTTCATTTCGACTGACATCATATAACATCCTTGTTTTTAGTATGTGCTCTACGTCTAAACACATACCCAAAATTATTTTTCGAAGATACATATCTAGCTTCGACAATTCCACTAAGTACGCAAATTCTAAATTTACATACTTACCATTTTTCGGATTAATAGGATAATTTTTTGCATATGATTTCAATTTGAAATAATAATTATTGTAGCGAAGAAATTTTTTTGCATCCTCTTCACACATTATTTCAAAAGTAACTCCTTTTTTCTTGAGATCTTCAATTTGCTCATCTATTGTAAGTTTCTTTTTCATCGTAAAAGCTCAACCTTTTTCCGTTATTTATATCATTTCCATAAATATCATAGCAATGAATTTTACAAATAGCAACTATTGTTTATACTTCGTTAATAGCTGTAGCCACTTCATAATTTTCCAGCAAAGAATCACTTAAAATATTTACAATATTTTTCCAAAAAAGAAGCGCTCATACAGGCGCTTCTTCTTACCATATTAGGACTTCGATCAAAAAGTCAGTGGGCCACAAAGTGGGCCATTTTTCAAAAACTTACATGAATTTATATAGAGTTTTATCCACGTCTAAAATCCGCTAAATGCTCTAGCTATCAGCATTTAAAGGCATTTAACAACTTATATGGACATTTATGAAATTGGCCTCATAATAACGATTCCTAATTTCATTTTTTCTATTTCCTCCTCTAATCCCGCGTCTCCATCAGGATCACGATTCCCTCCGGAAACGTGATCCTGACCGCCTCCTCTGCAAATGCATTGCTTACACAGAGACTGTCATACGCCGTTAATTTATGATTTTTCAGCGGATACTTCGCGCCCTCAATATTAAATTTCTCCACACTCTTTCCCAGTGGAAACACCGAAAAGTACGGTCCGTATGCCTCTTTCTTTGAAAGTGTGATCTCCCGGTCCAAGAGCCGGATCCGATTACGACTGTCCACGATCCGCACATCTGCTCCTGCATCCAGTCCGATTTTTAAACACTGCACATTCGCCCATATATGATCGATCCGATTTCCGGTCGCCCCCAGGATCAGGATATTCTTTCTTCCCAGATCCAGACACAAACGCAGTGCGATTTCTGTATCTGAGGCATCTTTGACCGGATTGAACTTGCGGATCGGCACTTTTGTTTCTTTCTCATAGTACCCTAAAATTTCACCGGATACGCTGTCAAAATCTCCCACAATATAATTCGGGCAGATTTCATGCCTGTAAAGAAACTCCAGTCCTCTGTCCACTCCTATGATAAACTCAATCTCCGGATTTTCCAGAACAGATCTTGCAAATTCTTCTTCCAGCATCCCGCCGCTTACGATCACAGTCCATCTATTCATTGGCGCTTAAAATCTCCATAAATCCTTTTACATTCTCTGCCACATTTCCTTTGAACACAGCAGAGCCTGCCACGATCACATTCGCTCCCGCATTCAGCACTTCTTTGACATTGCTGTGGTAAATTCCTCCATCCACTTCAATGTCTGCCTGGATCCCTCTTGCATTCAGCAGATTTCTTAATTCTTTGATCTTGTCCAACGACTCCGGAATAAATGCCTGTCCGCCAAATCCCGGTTCTACAGACATGATCAGAAACATCTCCGTTTTATCCAGTACCGGTTCCAGTGCAGATACCGGTGTATTCGGTTTAATCGATACTCCCGCCTTCATTCCGCATGCATGGATCTTATCCACAGTTTCCACCAGATTCTCACATGCTTCTACATGAACCGTCAGAATATCAGCTCCTGCTTTTGCAAAATCTTCCACATAACGAATCGGCTCTGTAACCATCAGATGCACATCCATCACCTGCTGTGTATGCCCTTTGATGGATGCAAGAACCGGCATTCCGAAAGAAATACTCGGCACAAACATTCCATCCATCACATCAAAATGGATATACTCCGCTCCTGCTGCTTCTGTCTCTTTTAACTGCTCGCCAAGTCTTTTAAAGTCTGCCGACAAAATCGATGGTGCAATTCTGTTTTTCATAAATCAATACCTCTTCTTTTCTTTCAATTCTGTATACATCTCCAGATAATTTTTATATCGGATCGGATGGATTTTTCCCTCTTCCAGCGCCTCTTTTACCGCACATCCCGGTTCATGCACGTGATCGCATCCCTGAAACCGGCACTGCCCTTCATAGGAAGCAAATTCCCGAAAATAGTACTTCAATTCTTCTTTTTCAAAATCATTGACATAAAGCGAGCTGAATCCCGGCGTATCCATAATGTAGGAATCCGCATCTACTGCGATCAGCTCAGAATGCCTTGTGGTATGCTTTCCACGTTCAATCTTTCTGCTGATCGTTCCGGTTTCCATCTGCACCTGATTCTGAAGCAGATTGATCAGAGACGATTTCCCGACTCCGGAAGGTCCTGCGATCGCCGTTGTCTTTTTCAGCAGAAGACGACGGATTTCTTCTATATTCTCCTGCTCCAGTGCACTGGTAAATACGATCGGATATCCACATTTCTCATAGATTGCTTCTAATTCTGCAATTTCCGGACTGGTCGCAATGTCTTTCTTATTAAAACACAAAACTACCGGTATCTCTTTTCGCTCCATCATGACCAGAAACCGGTCCAGAAGATTGAAATGCGGCGTCGGCTTTGTCACTGCGAACACCACCAGTGCCTGATCGATGTTTGCCACTGCCGGACGGATCAGCTCATTCTTTCTGGGAAAAATCTCCACAATATTCCCTGTCTTATTTTCTTCATCCAGTATTTCTATTCGGACATTGTCCCCTACTAAAGGCTTGATCTTCTCTTTTCGGAACACGCCTTTTGCCTTACACTCATAAACACCGGATTCTACTACGTTTACGTAGTAGAATCCGGCAATTCCCTTGATTATTTTTCCCTGCATAATTTCCTCTGCTGTCAGTGGTTCGCTCCTGACGATGAACCACCGTTTGATCCGCTGTCATTTCCATTATTGTTATCTCCGTCTGTCGGCGGATCCGGTGTCACATTTTCCGGTCCGAGACTGACCACAATATCAACTGTTGACCCTTTTTCGATCTGACTTCCAGGTGTCACAGACTGACTGATTACATATCCTTTTGTAACAGTAGAATCATAAGATTCTGTCACATTCGCTGTCAGACCTAATCCGGAAAGCTTTGCTTCTGCCTGACTTCTTGTCAGACCGGAGAGAGTCGGTACTTCTACAGTCTCTGTCTTCTTGCCTTTGCTCAGGACATAATTGACAGTCGTTCCTTTTTCCACCTGTTCACCGGCTGCCGGCACTGTCCGGATAATGGTGCCTTCCTCATACTCATCACTATACTCACTGGAGCTTTCACTTCCAAGTGTCAGTCCCACTCCCTGCAGCGTAGTCTGGGCACTGTCCGGATCCGCACCGGATACATCCGGTACACTGATCTTCTCTTTGCCCATGCTGACAACCATTGTCACTGTATTGCCCTCTGCCCACTCTGTTCCGGCTGTCGGATTTGTGGAAATCACATATCCCTGCGGCACACTGTCGCTGTAATCTGTCTCAGATGCCACAACAAACCCTTTGTCTTCCAGCTGCTTTTGTGCATCCGCCTCAGATTTTCCTGTTACATCCGGTACTTTGGCAGTTTTTTCTGCCGGTCCGCTGCTGATCTTCACAGTGACCGTCGAATTCTCTTTTACTTTTTCTCCTGGTTTTGGATCCTGTTCCGCAATCTCGCCTTTTTCATATTTGTCTGAAGCGACCTGACCTGCTGACTGATATCCGATGTTCTTCTTTGTGAGTGCTTTTCTTGCCCCTTCTTCCGTCATTCCCCGAATATCCGGTACAGAAACCTTCTTTTCCTTCTCTTCGGTCACTACCTTGCCAGGCATGAATCCACCGACTGCCTTACTGATTCCAAAGATCACTCCGATCGCAACAATAACTGCCACAACGATCATCAAAATCTTTGTGACCTTTTTCATCTGTGGATCGACTTCTTCTTTTTTGCCTTTTCTGCCATCTTCCCGACGATTTCTTCGATCGTATGAATCATCATCATACTCCTCGTCGTCATAGGATTCGTCCGGATCATCATAGTCCTCACCGTCATAATCCCGATTCTGAACTCTTGCGATCTCCTGCGTATCCATGACCACAGTCTCATCCACATTGTTCACTTTTGGTCCGTTTGAAATAAATCCTCCCTGCGGATCTACCAGTGCCCGTTTCAGATCAAGCAAAAGCTCTTCGCAGTTCTGATACCGATACATAGGACTCTTCTGTGTACATTTTAAAATAATCTTCTCCAGGCTCTTTGGCGTATCCGGCACTTCCACAATTGGAGAAATAATTTCCTCCTGCAAGTGCTTGATCGCCACAGTGACCGTAGACTCGCCATCAAACGGAACATGCCCTGTCACCATTTCATACATACTGATACCGGCAGAATAAATATCACTTTTTTCATCTACCACGCCGCCCCTTGCCTGCTCCGGCGATGTGTAATGAACCGATCCCATCACGCTGGTGCTGATCGTATTGGACGAAGTCGTTGCTCTTGCAATTCCAAAATCTGTAACCTTTACTTTTCCGTCTTTTGAAATAATGATATTCTGCGGTTTGATATCCCGATGTATGATATGCTGGTTGTGGGCTGCCTGAATTCCCGTCACCATCTGAATGGAAATGCTGATCGTCTCTTTTGCAGAGAGTCTGCCTTTTTTCTCGATATATTCTTTTAATGTGATGCCTTCCACAAGCTCCATCACCATATAATAAACTCCGCGGTCCTGCCCCACATCATATACGTTGACTACGTTCGGATGCATCAGACCTGCTGCTGCCTGAGCTTCGCTTAAGAACTTTTTGATAAAAGTCTCATCTGAGCGAAAATCGCTCTTCAGCACCTTGATCGCCACATACCGGTTCAGCTTATGGTCTTTGCCCTTATACACATCCGCCATACCGCCGGAACCGATACGATCCAGGATCTCATAGCGCTTTCCTAAAAAGATACCTTCTTTTAACATATACTCACCTCATCTGCGAACGGCTCTACCAGTACGATCCCGATATTGTCCGTACCACCGTTCTCTTTTGCCGTTTCTACCAGAGACTGTGCAGATTCCACAATATCTCTGCCCCCCTGTACAATATGGAACAGCTCTTCATCCTCCACCATATTGCTGAGTCCGTCTGTACACATCAGAATGATGTCTCCCTTTTTCAGACGGTGCTCATAAAAATCAACCTCTACGCTGTCTTTTGCACCGATTGCTCTCGTAATAATATTTTTATCCGGGTGATGCTTTGCTTCCTCCGGCTTGATCCCGCCAAGGCGTACCATCTCTTCCACCAGAGAATGGTCTTTTGTAAGCTGTACGATACCCTGATTGATCAGATACAGCCTGCTGTCTCCCACATTTGCAAAATACATCATCTGGTTGACGATCGTTGCCAGTACTACCGTAGTCCCCATCCCCTTTAAATGAGGATCCTCGGAAGCTTTTTTGATGATCTCTCTGTTGGCTGTCTTGATCGCCGAAACAAGCGCTCTCTCTACGTCCTGCTCACTGGTATTCTCCAGCTCTCGTTTTAAAACTTCCACTGTATACTTAGAAGCATAATCACCTGCCTGATGACCGCCCATTCCGTCTGCTACAACAAACAGATTCGGAAGAGGTCCCAGAGAATTGTCTGTCATATAGACATAGTCTTGATTCACTTGTCTTACCATCCCAACATCTGTAATGGAAAATGTCTTCATACGCTCTCTCCTTTACTCATTCTCTGTTTTTACATAGCGTCTTCTGAGCTGACCACAGGCGCCGTCAATATCTGCGCCCATTTCTCTTCTTATAGTAACATTTATTCCGCTTTTTTCAAGTTTATTTTTGAAATTCAACGCATTTTTGCGGGAAGGCTGCTGAAAATCACGCTCTTTGATCGGATTGACCGGAATCAGATTCAAATGGCAGTTGCGGGATTTTAAGATTCCGATCAGTTCCTCTGCATCTTCCTGTGTGTCATTCACTCCGTGAACAAGGCTGTATTCAAAAGTCACCCTTCTTCCTGTCTCCTGAAAATAAAAATCACATGCTTTGAGCACTTCCTGCAAGTCATATTTATTTGCCACCGGCATGAGCTGCTTTCTCTTTTCCTGAGTAGAGCCGTGCAGAGAAAGTGCCAGTGTGATCTGCAGATGCTCCATGGCAAGCTCGCGGATCTTCGGCACGATCCCACAGGTGGAAACCGTGAGATTTCTCTGGCTGATATGCAGTCCGTGTTCATCTGTAAGCATACGGACAAATGTCAGGAAATTCTCATAATTATCCATGGGTTCTCCGGTTCCCATCACAACAACATTGGAGACTCTTTCTCCTGTGATCTTCTGGATTTGATAAATCTGCCCCAGCATCTCAGACGGCGACAGATTTCTCTCCAGCCCACCGATGGTAGAAGCACAGAATCTGCATCCCATCCGGCAGCCCACCTGAGAAGAAATGCAGACGGAATTTCCGTGCTTGTAGCGCATCAGCACACTTTCCACCACATTTCCGTCAGAAAGCTGAAATAAAAACTTATTCGTTGCGTCAATCTTCGAAATCTGACGCTCCAGCATTTTTACCGGAAGGATCTCATATTCCGCCTCCAGTTTTTCCCGGAGCGCTTTGGAGAGATTCGTCATCTCTTCAAAACTGTCAGCAAGCTTTACATGCAGCCATTCATAAATCTGCTTTGCACGAAATTTCTTTTCCCCGATCTGTTCCATCTCTGCGGCCAATTGTTCATATGTATATGCGCGAATATCTTTCTTCATCCTTTTTCTATCCTTTTATTTCTTTCCAAATCTGGCAATAAAAAAGCCGTCACTTTTATGAATTCCCGGGAGCAGCTGCAGACATCCTGCTTCTTCCACACTATTCTGAAGAGTGCTGCACAGTCTGTCCGCGATCGGATCCAGTACAAATTCCGGAAATTCTTTTAAAAACCAGTGTACATTTTCTATATTTTCTGCCGGATTGATCGTACAGGTGCTGTAGATCAGCGTTCCTCCCGGCCGGACATAGGACGCAGCATTTTTCAGAATCTCCCTCTGCAGTCCTGCCAGCTCTTTGGTGCTCTGTTCGGTTGCTTTATATTTTAAATCTGTCTTTTTTGCAAGAACCCCTAATCCGGAACAGGGCAGATCTGCAATCACAAGATCCGCCGCATCTTTTACATCCGCATCACAGACAGTCGCATCTTTTTGTACTTCGTGAATATTCGTAAGACCGCTTCTCTCGATATTTTCCGTGATCAATCCTACTTTATACAGGCTTAGATCTCTGGCTTCTACACTTCCTGTTCCCCGCAGTTTTTCTGCAACATGAAGTGCTTTTCCGCCCGGTGCCGCACAGACATCGATCACCCGATCCCCTTTCTTTGGATCTGCGAGTTCTCCCACCAGCATGGAACTGATATCCTGGACATAAAACTCTCCCTTTTGAAAACTTTCCAGCTCTGAAAGATGATCATAGTCCTGAATCCAGAACGCGTAGGACAGATATGGATGCGGCGTTACCGTAACCCCTTCCTTTTGCAGGCTTTCTTTCAGATTTTCCGGCGTTGTCTTTGCCAGATTACACCGGATCGTCACCGGTGTCTCTTCCTGGAAGGCCTGCAGCATGGATTCGATCACATCCAGATCATAAGTCTTCTTCCACAATTTTAAAATCCACTCCGGCATGGAATACACAACAGACAGCCGTTCGATCCCCTCTGTGGGATACTCTACCTGATCCAGACCTCGCGCCACATTGCGGAGCACTCCGTTTACAAATCCACGCAGGGTGCCGAATCCTTTTTTCACTGCCAGCTTTACTGCCTCGTTGCACACTGCCGAATCCGGCACGCTGTCCATATACTTCAGCTGATATACAGCACTTCTCAAAATATTGCGGATAACCGGCTTCATCTTGTTGACCTTCACTTTGGAAAACTGATTCAAAATATAATCCAGTTCGATCATGTGCTCCAGTGTTCCTTCAGTCACTCTCGTGATAAATGCGCGTTCCTTTTTCTCCAGATACTGATATTTTTCCAGGACGGCATTCAATGCAAGATGGCTGTAGACATTCTGCTGTGTCACCTCCATCAGGATTGCCAGCACCAGTTCTCTCTCTGTCACCTGTTTAGTCATCTCTTCTTCCTCCGCTTATGATCAACAGACGAAGCAGCTGCAGAATCATAGATGCGGCACTTGCCACATACGTCATCGCTGCCGCCCGCAGCACTGCCTTTGTCTGACTTAATTCTTCCGGATATAACATTCCGGATGTTTCCAAAATACGGATTGCACGGCTGGAGGCATTAAATTCTACCGGCAATGTCACGATCTGAAACAGCACTGCAGCCGAAAACAGCAAAATTCCGAGATTGATCAGCAGACTTGCTGTATTTCCATTCATGAATAATCCGATAATGATCAGCGGCCAGGCTGCCATAGAACCGAAATTCGCAACAGGTACCAGAGCACCTCTGATCTGAAGAGGCGCATACCCTTTCGCATGCTGGATTGCATGCCCGCATTCATGCGCAGCCACACCGATGGCGGCCACCGATGCTGAGTTATAGGTTGCATCAGAAAGCCCCAGCGTCTTATTTGCCGGATTATAATGATCTGTCAGATTGCCCGGAATGTGATGTACTGTTACATCATAAATCCCGTTTGCATGCAGGATTCGCTCTGCTGCATCCTTCCCTGTCATACCGGACCGGCTCCGCACCTGTGCATATCTTCGATAGGTACTGTTGACATGCGCCGAAGCTGCCATACATATTACGGCTCCGATAATCACTAATATATAAGTAGGATCATAGTAAAAAACATGCTCTTCCTCCAATCCTTTTATTTATGAATGAAACAACGTTCCTTCTTCGAGATGATATCCTCTTAAAAATGCATCTGTCTTCATTCTCTTCTTTCCCGGAATCTGCAATTCCTGTACGATTAAAGTTCCATCTCCTGTCTGCACAGAAAAACTGTCTTTTGTCACATCTGTAACCGTTCCCGGCTGTGCCTTCGTCTGCTCTTTTGAGACTTTTGCACTCCAGATCTTCACCACTTTATTCTCCCAGTGTGTATACGCACTCGGCCAGGAATTTAATCCCCGGATCAGTCTCTCGATTGCTTCTGCGGAAGCATTCCAATCGATGTTTCCCATTTTTTTGTTCAACATACTTGCATAATGTGTAGGAGTCTCTCCCTGTTTTTGAGGAACGATGGTTCCTTCTTCCAGTGCTTTTAATGTCTCCACGCAAAGTGCTGCTCCGGCTTTTGACAATTTGTCATGAAGACTCTCTCCCGTCTCTTCTGCCGTGATCGGCACTTCGGTCTTAAGCAACATGTCACCCGTATCCAGACCTTCATCCATCTGCATGGTGGTCACACCTGTCACATCTTCTCCGTCAATGATCGCCCACTGGATCGGTGCCGCTCCTCTATATTTCGGAAGCAGAGACGCATGTACATTGACACATCCATATGGTGTCAGTTCCAGAATTGCTTTCGGAAGAATCTGTCCGAAAGCGACCACTACGATCACATCTGCCTTATATCCTGCCAGTTCTTCCACACAGGCCGCTTCTCTTACCTTGATCGGCTGAAATACCGGGATTCCATGAGAAAGTGCCGCCTCTTTCACCGGCGGAAACTGCATCTCCTTGCCTCTTCCTTTTGGCTTATCCGGCTGCGTCACTGCCAGACACACCTCATGCCCGGCTTCAATCAGCGCTTCCAGTGTTCCCACCGAAAAATCCGGTGTTCCCATAAAAATCACACGCATCTATTCTACCTCCTCTTCCGGTGGTTCTACATCATGCAGTCCGTCCTCCACACGTTCTACATACATATGTCCTGCAAGATGATCGATCTCATGACAGAATGCTCTTGCAAGAAGACCTTCGCCTTCCAGTTCCACTTCTTCCATTTCTTCATTGAGTGCACGTACCTTCACATAGTTTGGTCTTGTCACGATCCCCCATTTGCCCGGCAGGCTTAAGCATCCCTCTTCGCCTGTCTGCTCTCCGGATGTCTCAATGATCTCCGGGTTGATCAGCACGATCGGGCCTTCTCCCACATCGATCACAACGATCTGCTTCAAGACTCCCACCTGAGGTGCTGCCAGTCCCACACCATATTTTTCATACATCGTATCCAGCATATCCTCGATCAAAATTTTTGTGCGCATCGTCATCTTTGTGACCGGTTTGCACTGTTTTTCCAAAATGTCATCTCCCATGATCCTGACTTCTCTGATTGCCATAATTTCACTGTTCCCTTCTATTTATTCTTTGTTATCTTTTAAAAAACATGCATCGGATTGAAATCAAACTGAATCCGCATCTTGCGATATCCCGGATTTACTTCAATATATTGTTCCAATCCGTTCTTTATCCTCACAAGTGTATCATAATTTTCATCTTTTATGTAGATTACTTTGCGATACACATCATTAATCTTTCCGATTCCCGGACTTGCAGGTCCGATGATCTTCGCAGTTTCTTTCGGAGCAATCCGGATCGAAAACTCTTTTAAATACTTACACCCTGTCTCTAACAGCACCTCATCCTCACAGCTTACCAGAACTGCAAGCAGATTTTCTACCGGGGGATATCCCATGATCTGCCGATACCGGATCTCCTCCTCATAAAACGCCTCATAATCCTGTGCTGCGGCGGTTACGATACTGTAATGCGTGGGAGTGTAGGTCTGGATCACAGCTTCTCCTTCTTTCTGCCCCCGTCCGGCTCGCCCTGCCGCCTGTGTCAAAAGCTGGAAGGTGCGCTCCCCGGAACGATAATCATCTGAATACAACGACATATCTGCCGCCAGCACACCAACTAACGTAACATTCGGAAAATCGTGTCCTTTTACGATCATCTGCGTTCCGACCAGTACATCTGCTTCTCCATTCGCAAATGCAGACAAGATTTTTTCATGGCCGTCTTTCTGTCTTGTTGTGTCCATGTCCATACGAAGAACTCTTGCCTGCGGAAACTGTGCTTTTACAATGTCTTCGATCTGCTGTGTTCCTGCCCGAAATTCTCCGATATGTCTGGAGCCGCACTCCGGGCAGACAGGTGTCCTTGGTTCTTCATATCCGCAGTAATGACAGACCATCTTTCCGTTTCTGTGATACGACAGCGAAACATCGCAGTGCGGACACTTTACCACATGGCCGCACTCTCTGCAGGAAAGAAACCCTGCATACCCTCTCCTGTTTAAAAACAACATGATCTGTTCTTGTTTTTCCAGCCGGTCTTCCATCAACTCCTGCAGATGCCGGCTTAAGATCGAACGGTTGCCTTCTTTTAACTCCTGCCTGAGATCCGCTACATAGACGCTCGCCATCTTTTGCATTCCCGAACGGTTCTTCAATTCCAGCAGGCGGTACTCCCCGTTTTTTGAGCGATACATTGCTTCCAGAGACGGGGTTGCCGAGCCAAGTACTACGCTGGCATGTTCCAGATTTGCCCGCTCTATGGCAGTCTCTCTGGCATGATATCTTGGTATCTGTTCACTTTTATAAGTTGTTTCATGTTCCTCATCAATAACGATCAGCCCCAGCTCCGGAAATGGTGTAAACAAGGCGGACCGCGGGCCGATCATCACGTCGATCTCTCCCGCTTTTGCCCGCATCAACTGATCATAACGCTCTCCGGCAGACATTCTGGAATTTAAGATGGATACCCGATTTCCAAAACGCCGGTAAAACCGCATCACTGTCTGATACGTCAGTGCAATCTCAGGAATCAGGACAATCGCCTGTTTTCCCTCACTGACCACCCGGCGGATCATCTCAATATAAACTTCCGTTTTTCCACTGCCGGTCACACCGTACAACAAATAAGCTGCCCGCACATCTCTGCTGTACTCCTGCCAGAAGCACTCGATCGCATGCTCCTGCTCTGCCGTAAACACAAGAGTTTTTGCTCTCTGCTCTTTTCTTTCACCGGATTTCGAAACACCTGCTCTGATTCCAGAACTGCCACCTGCTGTTCTTCCAATGCATTGACGACACTGCGCGTAATATTCAGTTTTTTCGTAATCAGTTCGTATTCAATGACCGGATCCTCCAGAAGTGCTTCCAGAAGTCTTGCTCTCGCCTTCTGATTCTTCTGCTGATAATAATGCAGCTGCGCTTCTGCCCGTTCTTTGCCAAGCAGCAGACGGACATACTTTTTGATCTTGGCATTCTCTTTTTGTTTGATCGGCAATACCGTCTTGAGTGCCTGGATCATCGTTCCGCCATAATGTTCTTTCATCCATGCCGCCAGCGCGATCAGCTTCGCCTCGATCTCTACACTATTTCTGGAAATATCTTCGATCTCCTTGACTTTGGAAAGATCATAGTCGCAAGTCTCTGAAATTCCTACCACATAGCCTTTCGTCTGCCGGTTGCCTTTCCCAAACGGAATCACAACCTCCATTCCCACATTCAGCTCTTCTTTTAACCACTCCGGAATTCGATATTGAAAGATCCGATCCAGTTTTTCATGTTTTATATCTACAATAATATCTGCAAACAATCCATTTCCCCTGCTTATTTTTTCTGTTCCTCTTCCAGTTCTGTTAAGATCTCCGCAATCAGAACCCGCTCATCCATCGGATGCTTCACACCTTCGATCTCCTGGTAATCTTCATGCCCTTTTCCTGCAAGCACGATCACATCCCCGGTCTGCCCGTGTGTGATCGCATAACGGATGGCTTCTTTCCTGTCTATGATTTCCACATACGCTCCGTCCGTCTTTTCGATTCCCACTTTGATGTCATCGATGATCGCCTGCGGCTCTTCAAATCTCGGATTATCGGAAGTGATGATCGTCAGATCTGCCAGACGGCCGGACACTTCTCCCATCTCAAAGCGTCGGTCTCTGGAACGGTTTCCACCGCATCCGAACAGACATACCAGACGTTTTGGATGATATTCTTTTAACGTGGTCAAAAGACTCTCCAGACTCATGGCATTGTGTGCATAGTCGATCATCAGAGTGAATTCATCAGACACTTTCACCATCTCGATTCTGCCCTTAACCTTCGCCTTTTTCAAAGCCGCCTGAATGTGCTCTTTCGGCACATCAAAGTGTCTGCACACTGCAATCGCTGTCAGTGAATTGTAAACACTGAATGTTCCCGGTACATCAATCTCCACATCAAAATCCATGACTCCTGCCACATGATATGCCACACCGAGATATCCCGGTCTGGACACCAGATTTACATCTTCAGCCCGCAGATCCGCCTCTTTGCAGAAACCAAATGTCTCCACTTTACATGTAGCATTTTTAAATACATCCTTAAAATACCTGTCATCTGCATTGGCAATTCCAACCCTGCACTGCTGGAACAGTAAGCCTTTGCATCTTTTATAATCTTCAAAATCCTTGTGTTCATTCGGTCCGATATGATCTTTTCCAAGATTTGTGAAAATCCCGATTTCAAACGGAATCCCTGCTGTCCGGTGCAGCATCAGTCCCTGGGATGACACCTCCATGACCACGCTGTCACAGCCGGCTTCCACCATTTTGGCAAAATACTGATGAATGGTATAAGATTCCGGTGTCGTATTCGCTGCCGGAATCACTTCCTCTCCGATAATGGCCTCAATGGTTCCGATCAGTCCTACTTTATGTCCGACTCCCTCCAGAATGGATTTGATCATATAGGTCGTGGTCGTCTTTCCTTTTGTCCCTGTAATTCCAATAATGTGCAGCTTCTCTGCCGGATAGCCGAAATAAGCGGCAGAAGCAAGTGCGAGTGCGTACCTTGTGTCTTCCACACGGATCACAGTCATTCCCGCCGGTGCCTCTACATCCTGCTGCACGATCACGGCTTTTGCTCCTTTTTTTGCCACATCAGCTACATACTGATGTCCGTCTGAGACAGCGCCGCTGATGCATACAAACACAGATCCTTCTTCTACTTTACGGGAGTCATTGATCAATGTTGTAATTTCGATCTTGTCACTCCCCTGTACTACTTCATATTCCAAACGTTCCAATAACTGTTTTAAAATCATAACTGTTCCTCCTGATCAAAGAGATTTTCATCCCTGCATACATTCTATAGGATACCATAAAACAATCTCAGTTGCAAAAGCTGATAGAAAAAAGAGCCCGGATGAATCGGAAATCTTTTCCTTTTCATCCGGGTTTGTTATCTTCTGCAAAATAATACTGCAGATTTCCTATCTTGTAAGGTAGAACGTTACAGAAGTCATATCACCATACTGCAGCATCCGATACCCTTCTTCTCCCTCTTCCAGTTCATAGCTTGCCGGCAGATCTTCTTTTACCATAGACAGATCAAATCTAAATTCTCCCGTCTCAGTTCCTGTATGTGTCCACTGTCCGGTACGAACACGGCCGTCAATAAATACCGTATAATTTACTGTTGTCGTGCGTTCTTCTACTTCCGGCTCTAATACTTTCACATAAACATCAAAACTGCTGTTGTTTCCAGCTGCATCGTATGCATAGAAGCGAACTTTATATTCACCAGGTGTCTTGGATGTAAATGGCTGATATCCATCCAGACCGTGTTCCAATCCCCATTTGTCAACCTTAAATGTTGCTGTCCCAGAATTGTCACTTACCCACTCTGGTTTTGTGAACATCTCGACCAACTTTTCTTCGGTATACTCTTCACCCTCATTGACCGGGATCTCTTTTCTGTATCCGTTTGCTGCCTCGATAGCTGCATAATCAATAACCGGTGCTTCTTTGTCAATATTGGTGATACTGAATAGATGAGCATCTCCTGTCACTCCTGTCACACTTGTCAGCGTCACACTGTACTCTCCGTTTGCATTAAATACCTTTGTGAATGTTCTCTTATTAACCTGTTTCCATCCTTCCGGTGCCACACAATCTGTAGATGTCTTAATTGTCACTGTCACGTCTTTGTTTGTCCAGTCTGTAATATCCTGTGTCAGTTCCACAACTATTGGTCTCGAATTATCGATCCGTTTTACTTCTACAAACTGTGGCTCTGATACATTTCCTGCAAGGTCTGTTACGGTAAAGTTTTTATCTTTCCAGTTTGCATAGAATGTCTTCACGTAAACAAATACGCCATTCTCTTCACCCTTAAGTGACCATCCTTCATCCGGCAGCTGAATTTCTTCACTTGTTTCCAGACGGACTTCTTTGGACTGTGCCTGTGTCTTGTTGTCTACGATCCAGTTAAATGTAGGTGCAGTTGTGTCATAGTAGAATGTCACGGATTTCGCATTGCCTGCATTGTCTGTTACAACTGCTGTGTTTTCGCCTTCTTTTACACCGAGTTTTTCGATATCTGTGAGATATTTGTATTTGCTGTTGATGACTGTGATTGTATTATTGACTTTGAGTTCCTTGACTCCCTCTGTATCATGTACAGCAATTCCCGTGATCTTGCGGAAGCGGTCACCATTTCCTTCACCCTTAACACTTACATTCGGCGCCTGTTTGTCGATAGCCGTATTCGTGATTACCAGCTGACCATTTTCGTCAAACGGATATACATCCTCATCTTTCATCTTCTCAACACTATAAGTAGTTTCATATCCGTCAATCGTCTCGATTGCTTCAATACTATAAATTGGATAATATGGATATTCTTCTTTTCCGGACTCATATTCGACCATATCTTTCCATGTATGGGTATATCCATTTTCTTCATTCAAGACAACTTCTTCGATTTCAGTTACCCAGTCATTGATAAATCCGCGTTTCACAAACCTTACTTTAATTTCCGGACGGTTTGCTTCATCACCGCCTGCCCATTCTACTTTGACAGTCTTGTCTTGTTTTCTGACATTTAATGCATAGGTTGCTTTATACGCGTGTTCTCCTGCCTCTTCTAATGTAATCTTATAATTTTTAGCAGGAATTCCCGGGCTGACTCTCCACTGGGCCTTTTCACCGATCTTGTTATAGCGCGGAACATTTTCAAACGTATATACATAGTCCTGAGGTGCAGGTCCCGGGGAAAATGTGACATTATTTCCCTGTGTATCTGCAGCATGAGCAGAACTGCTCTCATCGATCAGTCTCGGTGTCAGAAGTGCTGGTCTCACACCAGCCAGATTGTCCTGATCTTCCCAGTGATATACGAGTGTCCACGTATCTGTTGCTTTCAGATCATCGAACACTGCAAATACTGTCATATCTCCTTCCACCACTGTCTGGTCCGTGACTTCCTGACCACTTCCATCTTTTGCAGTATTCCATCCTGTAAAGACAAATCCATTTTTCTCCGGATTTTCCGGGAGTTTGTCACCGATCATTTCTCCAACTGGAATTTTTTCTGTTGTCAGTGTTCCATTAACATCAAAGGTAACCGTAGCATCTGTACTGATACCTTTTAATGGCAGATTGCACCATGTTCCTTTTTCCTCATCTCCAAATTCAGACTTCAGATAAGTATCCTCACTGCCCTCCGGAACTTCCAGCGTAGAAGTCTGTGCTGCATCCTTAAATGGCGAATTCTCGTTATGCTCTGGCTCTACCGTTGGAGGTGTCGCACCTTCCATCACTACATGGAACTCCACTTTCTCTCCAGGCTGTCCATAAGATTCTGCAACTCCAAATGCGGCGCCGCTGATAGATTTCAAACTTGCCGGCAGTGTAATATTTAAGTATCCTGAAGCAAGAAATGCCCCCGGTCCGATTTTTTCCACTTTCGGCATATTGACTGTTACCAGATTTCTACATTTGCTAAATCCCCACTGAGAAATCTTCGTTACATTTGGTATATTAACCTCTGTCAGTTTCTCTGCTCCGGAAAAAGCAGACGCTTTGATTATCTGTGCATCTTCGATTTTTACAGATGTCAGATTTTTTGTCTTCCAAAATGCATAACTTCCAATATCTGTAAATCCGCCTAATTCAACTGTAGTCAGACTGGCTTTTTCTGAGAACGTCCATCCCGGAAATACGGTTGACTGCGCCCCCTTCTTATCTTCATATGTCAGACCATTTTTCAGATTACATTTAAATTCCTGGATCTGATTTACATTTTTCTGGATGTACTCCAGATCCCCCGCTGTCACCTTACCTGATACAAACTCCAGAGAAGTCACCTGATCTGCCGTGATGCCTGCTTTTGCAACTGCATCCTCCAGACTGGTTCCTCCTGCTTCTCTTTCCTTATTGATATTCACTTTTACAACATCTTCCGGAATTGCTTCTCCTGTACAAGTAATCACAATATTGCCGGTTTCATCAAACGGATATACATCTTTATCATTCTTCTCCACACTGTAAGTTACTTCATATCCATCAACAGCTCTGATTTCCTCAATACTATAAATCGGATAGTATGGATATTTGTCTTTTCCGGACTCATACTCTACCATGTTCTCCCATGTGTGAGTATAGTTATTTTGCATATTTAAAGTGATTTCTTCTCCCTCATCATAAGCACTTGTATTGGACCATTTCTGGCGTTTCATCTGTACCTTGATTTCAGGTCTGTTTTCTGCATCTCCTCCCACCCAGTTGACACTGACTGTTTTATCTTGTTTTCTTGTCCGCAGAGTATAAGTAGCTTTGAATTCATAATCTCCTGTTTTTTCTGTCTTGATCTCATAATTTGTACTGTAACTGCCCGGATTTAACTTCCATTTTGCTGGCTCACCGCGCTTATTGTACCTCGGAACCTTTGTAAATTCATACTGATAATCCTGGCCTACCGGTCCCGGCTGAATCGTTACATTTCTATACTGTGTATCCGCTCCATAAGAAGCACTGCTCTCATCAATCAAAGTTGGAGCAACACTATTCGGTCTCACACCTGCCAGATTATCCTGATCTTCCCAATGATAGGTAATGTAATAAGTGTCCGTTGCTGTCATATCTTTTTCCAACTGCAGAGAACACCATTTGTAATTCTTTGGATCACCCCAACGCTCTGCATTGACATACGCTTCCCGAGCCTCTGCCGGTACAGTCAGCGTTGAATTCACTGCATACGCAAACGGATTGTTTTTCCCCGGTGTGACCACGGGAGGAGTTACTCTTTCACTTGTCACATTCAGCTTTCTTCTGTTTTTCTGCTCTACAGCAAATGCACTGTCTCCCAAGGTTTCCAGTGTTGCCGGAAGCTGAAGTTCTTTCAGATTCTTAGAGCCGTAAAATGCCTTTTCTCCAATTTTCAAAACTTTTGGTACATTCAGTGCTGTCAGCGCATTACACTGATAAAATGCCTCTGTCTCAATTTCTTTCACATGATCCAAATTCAACTCTTTAATCTTTTTTCCATTGTAGAAAGCCCTATTCTGAATTTTTACAGCATTCGGAATAGAAACAGATACCAAAGAGGAAGTATTTTCAAATGCCTGACTTCCAATCTCCTCAAATCCGCCCAATTCTACTGTATGAAGTGCCCAGAAATTATAAAATGCAGAATTCGGGAGCACCTTGCTGTTCTTTCCATTCTTATCCACAAATTTCAATGTATCACTCAAATTTAATTTGAATGTCTCAATGGTTTTGAAAATTCCTTTTTCTTTCGCCTTTAACAATGCCAGATCTTCTGATGTCACTGTTCCCGATACAAATTCAATGGATGTAATCTCATCTGTCACACCGGACTTTGTGATCACATCTGACAGACTCTCTCCGCCCACTTCTACACCATTAATTTTTGCATTGACTGTTCCCTGGGGAACTTCCTGTACAACCTTGTATACTTCCAATTCACCGGCAGATGCCAGTACCCCGCTCTCGTATGTATTATACGAACTCTTGATCGTAATCTTTACATCTGTAGCTTCTACTGCATCAAAATCGATATTACAGGAACCGCCCTGTCCAACATCTGCAAGTGTCTCCTCCTTAACTGTCTGCCAGTCAGCTTCTCCGTTTTTAACTTCGACTTTAATTTCTTTAAATCTTCCGTTGGCACCAGTCCCTTTTACCTGATAAGCAATTCGTCCTATGTTGTGAACTCCTCCAAGCGACCACTGGATCCAGTGAGGTCCTGTCTTGGAATCATACTGACTGTGCCATCCTTTGTTGACATCTCCGTCAAATGCAAGTGATGCGTTTCCGTCTCCCCATTGAGCCGAATCCTGATAAGAACTTGCAGTTGCACTTGTTTTCATCGGTTCCTTTGGAAGTGCTTCGTATTTCACACCCACTTCGTTTTGTTCCGATACTGTTCCTTCTTCTGCCCGCACTTCATTCATCCCCACTGCCGGCTGCAGAACACCAAAAAGCATTGCCAGTGTCATGACCCATACAAGCAACACTTTTTTCTCTCTTTTTTCATACCTTCATTTCCTCCTGTTTTTGTTTTGTTCCTTGCTTCATTGACTCCTTTCTCATTTTTTATAACTTCTGTCCAGTTATATCCCCTAAGCATATTTACGTTTTCAGTATACTCTTATTCCAGCAAAACTTCCATATTTTATTTGTTTTTCTTTGTTTTTACGTTTTTTGCATAAAAAAGAGAGCTTTTCTTTTCCAGCTCTCTTTTTCTGTTACTTTTACTCAATATTCTTTTATTATTTTTCCGCCATATGCACAGTCAGCTGATTGAACGGTATCTCAATACCTTCTTCATCAAATATCAGCTTGATTTCTTCCAGAAGTCTCCATCTTGTACTCCAGTACTCCTCCGTCTTCACCCATGCGCGCAGTCCCAGTATAACAGAACTGTCAGCCAGAGAATCGACAAACACCTTGATATCCTCGTCCTGAATAATGGAATCATCCTGTTTTAACAGCGTTTCGATCAGATCTTTTGCTTTTTTCAGATCTGCATCATAGGCGATCCCCTACTTTTAAATCCAACTGACCGTTCCGGTCTTGCCGTAACATTCGTCAGACTGCTGTTGGAAAGCGTTCCATTTGGAATCACGATCGTCTTATTATCTACCGTTGTCAGCTTTGTATAGAAGATCTGGATGACTTTTACCGTTCCTTCTGTTCCATCATTGGCAACAATGATGTAGTCACCTACTACAAACGGTTTCAAAAGCAGGATCAGTACGCCTCCCGCAAAGTTCGAAAGACTCCCCTGCAGCGCGAGACCGATTGCCACACCTCCGGATGCGATCAGCGCCGCAACCGAGGATGTCTCAATTCCAAAATTTGTTGCGATCATAAACAAAAGCAGTGCATACAGACCAAATTTCAAAAATGATTCAACAAACTGGATCACTCCTGTATCCGCATTTGCCCGCTGCATGGAATGCTTCACCATCTTCTGGATTCCATGGATCACCGCTCTTCCGATAAAGAAAAATACGATTGCAAGCACAACCTTAATCCCGAAAGAGATCAAGGTTGGAATCTGATCCTCAAACCACTGTACAAACTGGTTTACATCTTTTGCCACTTCTTCCGGGGACTGTACTACATCCTGGATTTCCTCTGTTGCTAAAAATATCACTCTTACACCTCCTGATTTAATGCCAGAAACGCACAGAGATTTCCTCTGGCATCTCCTGCCTGTCTGTGAGAATATAGAATCTCACTGTTACAATGCGTACACAGATTGGTCACTGCAATATGCTCCGGCAAAATCCCTGCCTCATAAAAGATCAGTTCATTGGCTTTCCACAGATTCAGCTGGTACTTCTGATTTTCTTTTTGATAAAACAACGCATCCCAGCAGTCTTCCGGAAAATTTTTCTGAAACTGCCGGATCACATCTTCACTGACCTCATAGCAGTCCTGACAGATTGACGGTCCGACCGCTGCGAGAATATCCTCCGGTCTGCTTTTAAATTCTCTGCACATCGTTTCCACAGTCACCTTTCCGATCTTTCCTACGGTTCCCCTCCATCCGGAATGACTCAGTCCGATCACTTTCTTTACCGGATCCACAAAATACAAAGGAACGCAGTCCGCATAAAATGTTACCAGACAAATTCCCGGAATGTCAGTCACCAGACCATCTACATCCGAGTAGGTCCTAGGTTTTACGATCCCGCAGCCTTTGTCTGCTTCTGTCACTACCCGCACATTGGTCGTATGTGTCTGGTGAGTAAACACCATATCCTCACATCGGATTCCCATCGCTGATCCGATCCTTCGGAAATTTTCACGAACAGCCTCTTCTTCATCCCCTCTTGTGAAACTTAAATTCAATGAAGAAAAACAGCCTTTGCTGACGCCTCCTATCCTTGTAGAAAATCCATGCTTTACAATCCCTGTCTCTCGAAACATCGGATATTCCAGGTATGGTGGTTCTGTATATTGTTCCTGAAAAATCTGTTCTTCATTCTTATAACGAAGTCCTAATCCCATTTTTTCCACTCCCCTTTTTATATTCTATGCCCCCTCAAAGGCATTTTCAATGTGACACACCTCGTTCCCCTCTATTGCAACTACATCAAACCTTGCCGCAGCATCGGGTATTTTATGTGCCGCCACATATTGCTGAGCGCATCGGTACAATCGTTTCTGCTTTTTTGTATCCACTGCTTCCAGCGCACTGCCCGCACTTTTTGTTCGCCGGTATTTCACTTCACAGAATACCAAATACTCCCTGTCCCTGGCAATCAGATCGATCTCCCCTGCCCGACACCTGTAGTTATACTCCAGGATCTGAAATCCCTTCTTTTCTAAAAATCTGCCGGCAATCTGCTCATAGGCAGTGCCGACAGCTCTGTTGTTTTGTTTCATCCTTTTCACACTGCGCCCGGAAAACACCACATTTTTCAGACAAAATTTTTAATAAAGGTACGGCGGTGAATCGGCGTCGGTCCAAGTTTCCGAAGTGCTGCGATATGCGCTGCCGAGCCATATCCCTTATTGTCAGCAAACCCGTATCCCGCAAGTACCTGATCATACTCTTCCATCAGACGGTCTCTTGTTACTTTCGCAATTACACTTGCGGCCGCAATTGAAACACTTTTTGCATCTCCTTTGATGATCGGCACCTGTGGAATCACAACCTCCGGGATCGTGACTGCATCATTTAAAAGAACCTCCGGTTCTACAGACAGCTGACCGATTGCCTGACGCATCGCTTCATAGGTTGCCTGAAGAATATTGATCTCATCAATTCGCGCCGGTCCCGCCATTCCGATCCCAATTGCAATTGCTTTTTCCTGTATCTCATCATACAGCTCTTCTCTTCGCTTTGCCGAGAGCTTTTTGGAATCATTCAAATATAGAATCTCGGCGTCTTTCGGGAGAATTACCGCCGCTGCCACAACCGGACCTGCCAGTGGTCCTCTTCCAACCTCATCAATTCCGCAGATATAGTCACAATGACTATACTTTTCTTCATACTGCCGCATCTGCTTTAAACGAAGTCTTTCATTTGCAAGCTTTTCGTCCTGCTTCTGATATTTCTGAATGAGCTTTTGCACTCCCATCCTTGTATCATACGCATACATCTCATACAATTCTGCTCTTGAACCCCGGCACGCTTCAAACTCTGTTCTGATCTCACTGATACTTTTCATTTCTTTTCCTCAATCTACTTCCTCTTAATCGTGCCGGATAAACCCAATGTCACTAAACGGCCAGATCCTCACCCAGGCTCGCCCGATCAGATCCTTCCTGTGCAGCACGCCTACACTCGGATCCCTGCTGTCAGAACTGTGATTTCGATTGTCACCCAGAACAAAATATTCATCGTCTCCCAGTGTGATCAATTCTGCTGCAATCCCCGGATCCAGCATCACTTCTTTTCCATAATGTTCATCCGCCAGCAGTTCTCCATTGATATAGACCTCTCCGTCTATAATCTGGACAGTTTCTCCCGGCAGTCCGATGATCCGTTTGATATAATATGTATTTTCCTTATATTGATAAGGGAATACGATAATCTCATACCGCTCAGGTTCCCTGAAACGATAACTGATCTTGTCTACGATCAGATTGTCTCCATGTTGCAGTGTCGGTTCCATAGAATGTCCGCTGACTTCTGTCCGCTGTCCCACATACGTAATCAGAACATATACCGCAGCCAGCAAAATCGCAATATACACGAGCCATCCTAAAATTTCTTTGAAATACTTCTATCCTGATCTTTCTCTTTCATGCTACGACTGCCCCCTCTTTACTCTCCGTCTGTCTCTTCATAATCCTGAGGGAATTCCAGAGTAATTCTTCCAATTCTTCCATTTCTAAAATCATCTAACAACAGCCTTGCCGCCTTTTCCATATCCAGCTCACTGCCTCGTACCAGACAATGCCTGTTCTTCGCAATTTCTTCCAGACACGCATAAATATCCTGTGACTCACTCACATCATATTTTTCCTGCAATACACCCGGATAACTCTGTACCAGAAACCGGATCAGCTCGCCTCCCAGCTCTTCTGTATTGAGAATCTCATCTTTAATAGAACCGATAAATGCCAGCCGAAGTCCCACGGTCTGGTCTTCAAACTTCGGCCAGAGAATACCCGGCGTATCTAAAAGTTCTACATTTTTATTTAAACGGATCCACTGTTTTCCTTTTGTCACTCCCGGCTTATTCCCGGTCTTGGCACAGGCTTTTCCTGCCAGTGCATTGATAAACGTTGATTTTCCTACATTCGGAATCCCAACGACCATTGCACGCACCGGGCGGTTTAAGATCCCGCGCTTTCTGTCTCTTTCTATCTTCTCTTTACAGGCTTCCTGAATCACGCCCTGAATCGACTTGATCCCCCCGCCTCTCTTTGAATTGACCTTGACTACAGAATATCCTTTCTTCTTAAAATACTCTGCCCATGCATCATTCCACTTTTCTTCTGCCAGATCGGCTTTATTTAAAAGAATGAGACGTGCTTTATTTTTTCCGAGCTCATCAATGTCCGGATTCCGGCTGCTGACCGGCAGCCTTGCATCCACCAGTTCGATCACCAGATCGATCAGTTTGATATTCTCCTGCATCATCCGTTTTGCCTTTGTCATATGTCCCGGATACCACTGAAAATGCATATTGTCCCTCCTCACTATTTTACAAATCCAAAATTACTGCCCACACTCGTATTAAACCATATCTTCCCGTAAATTTCCGAACGTTTTACATTTCCGATATCAGCCATCCTGCTGTCATCGCTGCTGGACGCCTGATCTCCCAGTACAAAATACTCATTCTCACCAAGTGTGATCTCATCCTGGGCAACTCCCGGCTTTTCAATTTCGGACACAAAGATATCTTTTTTCTGTTCTTTTCCGTTAATATATACTTTTCCATCCTTGATCTGAACCGTCTCTCCCGGCAGTCCCACGATCCTTTTGATATAATAATGTGCATTTTCTCTGCCATTTGGCTTAAACGCAATAATATCTCCTCTTTTCGGAGTCATGGCATTATACACCAGACGGTTCACCAGAACAACATCTCCGTTTTTTAATTCCGGCCGCATCGAATCGCCTGCATTGCTCACTCGCTGTCCAAAATAAAATACCAGTATAAATGCAAGTGCACAGACGACTGCAATCTCTGCGATCCAGAGCGCAACCGCTTTTTTGTTCCAATGGATCTTTTCACTCAGAAAATGCAGTTTTGCCTTGTGTGGCGCTCTTTTTCGCTTTTTTCGAAACTTTAAGTGCCGCATACATTCTCCTTATAACAGAAAAGGGACAATCTACACTTCTGTAATTGTCCCTCTCATCATTCCTACTATTTTACTAATTCTTTAACCTTAGCTGCTTTACCGATACGTGATCTTAAGTAGTTCAGTTTTGCTCTTCTTACTTTACCTCTGCGAACAACTTCCACTTTCTCAACGTGTGGAGAGTGGATTGGCCATGTTTTTTCAACACCGATTCCGTTAGAGAATTTTCTTACTGTGAAAGTAGCTCTTACTCCGCCACCCTGTTTTTTCAGAACTGTTCCTTCGAAAACCTGGATTCTTTCACGGTTACCCTCTTTAATCTTAGCGTATACTTTTACAGTATCACCAACGTTAAACTCAGGTGCATTTTCTTTCATCTGCTCAGCTTCGATTTTTCTGATAATTTCGTTCATTGTGTTCCTCCTTCATCTTGGACGTTCTTAATACCACTTCGGTACCAGAGGACCATCTCTTCTTTTCACAACTGTTTTATTCTATCATATTTTGTAAATAGTTTCAAGCATTTTCCTCATCTTTTGCCAAAAGTTCCTGCAAAAACTTCATTTCTTTCTTATCCAGAACTCCGCTTTTCATGCACTTTTCCAAAAGATCCGGTCTTCTCTCCTTTGTCCGGATGATCGACTGCTCTCTTCTCCACTTTTCAATATTGGCGTGATGTCCGGACAGAAGAATCGGCGGAACTTTTTTCCCATGCCATTCCTCGGGTCTCGAATACTGCGGATATTCCAGCAGATCATCCTGAAAAGATTCAAATTCTGCGGATACATCATTGTGCAGCACACCCGGAATCAGACGGGAAATCGCATCCACCATGACCATGGCCGGCAATTCTCCGCCTGTGAGCACATAATCTCCGATAGAAACATAATCTGTCACAATTTCCTCCAGAACACGTTCATCGATTCCTTCATAGTGCCCGCAGAGCAGCACCAGTTCTTCTTCTTTTGCCAGTTCTTCTGCCATAGTCTGGGAAAAAGTCGCTCCCTGTGGAGAAAGATACACGACACGCGGCTTCTTTTTCACTTTTTCTGCGATCGCCTCATATGCCTGATAAACAGGTTCTGCCTGCATCAGCATACCTGCTCCGCCTCCATATGGATAATCATCCACGCTTTGATGTTTGTTAAACGCGTAATCCCGGATATTGACCGCCTCAATGGAAAGCAGCCCGTTGTTTACCGCTCTTCCGATGATACTGGTACCCAGTCCCTGCATGACCATGTCCGGAAATAATGTCAAAATATGAAAATTCATCGTATCTGTCCTGCACTTTCTTTCATTGAAATCATTGATCCAGCAATCCGTTCAGCAGATGCACCTGCATTTTCTGCACTTTTACATCCACGGAAAGAATACACTGGCGGATTGCCGGGATCAGCACTTCCCCATGTGTTTTTGACTCTACAAGATACACTTCATTCGCCCCGGTTTCGATCACATCTTTTAATGTCCCGAAAAGTTCCTCGGGATTCTCATCCGTGTAAACTTCCATCCCGATCAGATCAGCAATAAAATATTCGTCTTCCTCCAGTGCAACTGCATCCTCACGGCTGACAAAAAGAGAACAGCCTTTGTACTGTTCGATATCATTGATGTTGTCAATCCCTTTGAATTTCACGATGACAAACTGTTTAAAAAATTTCACTCCCTGGACTTCCAGCGAAAGCTTCTCTTTCTTTGTCTCCAGAATCACTTTTTTGAGCTTTTTAAACCTGTTTGGATCATCCGTGGTCGGAAATACTTTGACTTCCCCGCGGATTCCATGTGTGGATGAGATCACACCTACCTGTAAAAACTGTTCCATGCTCTTCTCCTATCCTCTCTGCGAAAAAGAAAGGGGGCAGCTGCTTTGATCCAAAGCCTGTCCCCTTTTTGTCAAGTTACTGTATGATATCAACAACAACTTTCTTATCTTCCTTTGCCGCTGCTGCTTTTACAACAGAACGGATCGCTTTTGCAATGCGCCCCTGTTTTCCGATCACTTTTCCCATGTCACTGTCAGCGACACGTACTTCAATAACCGTAGTTCTGCCGTCCTGTCTCTCAGAAACTGCAACGCTGTCCGGATCGTCTACTAATGCTTTCGCAATCACTTCAACTAACTCTTTCATTTACGCGCACCTCCGCGAAACAGCTTATTTTCGATTCCAGCTGCCTTAAAGATCTTTCCTACAACTTCTGTAGGCTGAGCTCCGTTGTTCAGCCATTTTTTAGCTGCTTCTTCATCTACTTTGAATACGCTTGGGTTCTGATTTGGATCGTATGTTCCGATCTCCTCAATGAACTTTCCATCTCTTGGTGCTCTCGCATCCGCTACAACGATTCTATAGAAAGGAGCTTTCTTCTGTCCCATTCTTTTTAATCTGATTTTTACTGCCATTTCTTTCACCTCTTCTTAATATTTTTCTTTTTTGTTATCTATGTGCTAAAAAGGAAGCTTAAATCTGCCTTTTTTACCACCTTTACCCATCAGTCCCGGAAGTCGCTTCATCAGTTTTCTGGATTCGTTAAACTGCTTTACCATACGGTTGACTTCGGAAATATCTACACCAGCGCCTCTTGCAATACGGTGTTTTCTGGATGGATTCAAAAGATCCGGGTTCTGTCTTTCCTCTACTGTCATTGACTGGATCATGGCCTCCATCCTTGCCATCTTCTTTTCATTTTCTTCGGAGTCAAGTTCCGGCATCTTTGCCCCCATGCCTCCGAGTCCCGGCATCATACCGAGAACACTGGATAATCCGCCCATTTTCTTCATCTGGTTCATACTTTCCAGATAATCTTCAAAATCAAACTGGGCTTTTTTCATCTTCTCTGCCATCTGCTGTGCTTTCTCTTCATCCAGCTCAGCCCCGGCTTTCTCAATCAGTGTCAGAACATCTCCCATTCCAAGAATACGGGATGCCATTCGATCCGGATAGAACTGCTCCAGATCTGAGAGCTTCTCTCCCATACCCACATAAAGAATCGGGCATCCGGTCACTGCCTTGATCGAAAGTGCAGCACCGCCTCTTGTATCGCCGTCCAGCTTTGTCACGATCACACCGTCAATCCCAATCTTATCATTGAAACTTCCGGCCACATTGACCGCATCCTGTCCGGTCATCGCATCCACAACTAAAATCGTCTGATGCACATCCACTGTTCCTTTGATCTCCTGAAGCTCTGCCATCATATCTTCATCAATGTGAAGACGTCCCGCTGTATCCAGAATCACGATGTTATTTCCATTCTTGCGCGCATGCTCAAGCGCCGCTTTTGCGATATCAGCAGGCTTGTTTTTATCTCCCATGGAGAATACTTCCACGCCCTGCTTCTCTCCGTTGATCTGCAGCTGTTTAATCGCTGCCGGACGATACACATCACACGCAACAAGCAGTGGTTTCTTGCCTTTCAGCTTGTACTTGCCTGCCAGCTTTGCAGTAGTCGTGGTCTTACCTGCACCCTGAAGTCCTGCCATCATGATCACCGTGATTGCACTTCCCGGCTGCAATTTGATCTCCGTCGTCTCAGAACCCATCAGATTTACAAGTTCTTCATTTACGATCTTGATCACCATCTGTCCCGGATTCAGTCCGTTCATCACATCCTGTCCGACTGCTCGCTCCTGCACATCTTTTACAAACTTCTTTACGACTTTAAAGTTTACATCCGCCTCCAGAAGTGCCATCTTCACTTCTTTCAGTGCCGCCTTTACATCATCTTCCGTCAGACGACCTTTGCTTCGGAGATTCTTAAATACGTTTTGAAGTTTTTCTGTTAAACTGTCAAATGCCATGCTATAACTCCTCTATAATTGTATCCGATATCTTCCGGATCTTCTCTATCATCTCTTGCGGTTTCTGATTTCCGGCACCGGATTCATAAGCATCCAGCACACTGTCGATCTCGTGAACCTTCTCCTTGATAGAAAGAAATTTTTCTACCAGATGCAGCTTCTCCTCATAGCCTTCCAGAGCCTTCTGACACCGCTTGATCAGGTCATGCACTCCCTGGCGGCTGATGCCTGCCTCACCTGCAATCTCACTCAAAGATAAATCTTCCAGTACAAACTGTTCATAAATCTCTTTCTGGTGACTGGTAAGAAGTTCACCGTAAAAGTCGTATAACAATGCCTGTTCTAAAATATCATTCACTCAAATCACCTTTGCTATCATAACTCAAAAAAAAGAGGTGTCAAGTACTTTTTCTTGACACCTTCTTTCTTTGCCATTCGCGCTTACAAAAGCTCCCCTATATTAAGGAGACCCCACCCGGTTCCTTCTTCGTCCAGCGAAATGCAGGACTCCCTCAGCTTCAGTTTCACTTCTACATTGGTCATGTCCGGATATTCTGACAGCAGACATGCAACCGCACCTGATACGATCGGTGCTGCCATGGATGTGCCGCTTTTCTCCACATAAGCTTTCTTTTCTTTGTCAATTCTGCCACAGCTTATGATCCCAAGTCCCGGCGCCACAAGATCCGGTTTTACAATGCACGTATCGGATGGTCCTCTTCCGGAATATTTCCACCGCTGTCCCATACGTGTCCTGCCCCGCCTGATTTCCTCATAAGCGCCTACTGTGATGATCTTTCTGCTGTCTCCCGGTGAAGCAATACTGCCTCTTTCCGGACCGTCATTTCCCGCAGACGCCACCACCGCAATTCCTGCATCCCATAGAGATTCCGCACCGAGTATCAGTCGTTTTTCTGCCTCTGTTCCAGATTAGGCTTTGCTCCTACAGAAATATTGACGACCCGGATGGGATATTTTTTCCGCATAGACAGTACCCAGCGCATTCCTTCCAGAACACTCTCCACACTTCCGTTTCCATCCTGATCCAGTACCTTTGCAATCAGCAAGGAGGCTTTCGGCGCTATTCCCGCGTAGGTTCCGCCGGAAAGCCGCCCGTCGCCCGCCAAAATTCCGGCCACATGTGTTCCGTGACCGCTGTCATCATACATCTGCTCCTTTCGATGTACAAAATCCCTGAATTCCAATATCCGTTTTCCAAAATCAGGATGTGCGCAGATGCCCTCTTGTGTCAAGTAGTTGCAGGCAATTTTCTTTCGCTTTTTTTACGATTTTATCAGGTATTTCAGCACTTTTTCTTCAAAATAACGGCTGGGTGTTAAATAAATGCTATAAATCCGCAAAAGGCTTTGATAAATAGATGCAAACAAATCAAGTAGAGTTTATAAAACGTTAGTAGAGAAATGATTTTGAGGGATATAGCCTATGATGACTATACCCCTCTCCTTCTCTTTTACCATTTATACCTTCTGCAAGGAAAATGTAATTCACGCAATCCAGCCTCCCTACAAATAGAAGATAAGATTTTCAATATTTCTTCTCTTGTAAGATTAAACCACTCACCGAGTTCTCTATCTGAAAAACAATAAAAAACATCCTGTCCTGAACCATATTTTGTATATGTATGCTCTGCTTCAGCCACCTTTAATCGTCTACGGATATCATTAAGCATATCTGCAATTGTATCGAGTTTTTTACGCCATATTGGATTTTGAATCGCCGATTTTCCTTCCGCTTGTTTTAGTTTCTCACCATCTCTGGTACGCATAACCCCTGTATTCAATGCGATAAGAGTATCTTCGATGGCTTTATCAAAATCCTCCATTCGACCTTCCTGATAAATGTCATCTTGAAAAGCTGGACGATCAAAACATTGAACAAAGAATTTGATAATCGCTTTATCCTCTTCCATAGATTGTATTGGCGAAATCTTTTCAATCTCTGAAAGTGCTGATAATTCTGCAGCCTTTTTCCACTCTAAAAGAACTGCTTTTGAATAACGAGTGGTATCTGTATCTATTAACTTTGAGCAAGACTGGCATAGCCATATTCCATTCTCAGAAGACTTTCGTTCTTCTGGTGTCATACTTTCATCATATCTTGGACCACCCTTTGCTGCGGCACAAATATGGCAGCTACACCAATATTTGTAATTTTATCTGGATCAGTATTTGCAGCACAAGTTAGTTTTTGACATTTCGGATTGCTACATCTTCTGCCTACTCGATTTGCAAGCAACTCCTTCGTAGCCAAGGAAAAATCATCTCTATTGTTTGCCATCTTGCATACCTCATTTCATTTTTTGAATAAAATTTAATAACCTAAATATCTATTTCATAGTAATTCCCATTCGTTTCAATTCTTGAGCCATCTGATAACGATGTGTTATACAGTCTTTGTCAAGATTATTTTCATATATAATCCAATCATTTATCGACTCTAATGCGTAATCCACAGCTTCCTGATTTAACACAACACCAGACACTTTTAAAAAGTTTACTCTAATTACAAGTTCAAGTACATATACAAAATACCAATTTGCATAATCTGTAATTTTATCTTCGGAGTCATGAATTAACGCAGCCAAACTATTTTTTGAATATATATAATGATAAAATGTATGTCTTTCTTGAGATAATAACCCCCTTATATTTTTCTCCATCTATTCCAAGCAAAGAAATTCCTTGTTGTAACTTCTGACTATTTACTATTTTCTTAAAAAATATATCATAACTACCTTTTACATTATTTGTCTCTTTATAAGTGTTTATTATGAAACCATCTGCAATATTCAATAATAAAGATAGTCTATGATTTACATTTATCTTTCCATAATTTTCTGAATTCAAATAGTAAAAAGCATTCACAACTGATTTTGTCATTTTTTTATCTGAAATGCCCGTGTTACGAAATTTATCATATTTTTCTAACACTTCTGATGACAGGTCTCTTTGTGCTCTCCCTAATAATTCTGAACAATACCACATTTTGTCTGTTTTATAAAATGGTAATGTAATAAGCTCTTTACATTCCATTTTAACCCCATCAATTTCATATGATATTGGTTCATAAAAATATCCATCATAAAGAAACAGCAATTCCCAAAGAAGTTGGAATACAATTTTGACATTCTCTTCCCCTTCAAGTTCTAATTTACAGTTATTATCTTTTATTTTTATATTTGCAGTAACTCCTTTATATTCTGTATGAATTTCTTGATCGCTCCAATTACGAATATAATCCTTTACTTTCATGTCTACTTGCCACTTCATAAATTCTCCCTAATAATTTTTATTTAGTTCTCACTTTTACAAATTCATATTTCTCACTTTATTTATAATTATACATCACCCAACATCATTGTAAAGAAAAAAGCAAGCCGTTTTCAGACTTGCTTTTCATCATACTTTATTCCCTATCATTTCCCCCTGCTATCCCATAGCTATTCTTTTCCATCACTAAAGTTCCAGATAATCTCCATATGCTGTTCATCCCATACATTTATCTTCTTTATAAAAGTATCCACCACCTCTTGATTTAGTTCATTGATCTTACATTCTTTCCAAATGATATGAGCATCCGGCAGTTCTGCATGAAACTCTGTCTCCACCTCTGCCAATCGCATCTCCTGCTCTTGGATTTCACTTTTTATAAAATCTTCCTTTTTCTGCAATTCCTCTCTGAACTCTATGTATTCTTCCCTTTGGATTTCCCGCTTTCCATATCTCTCATAAAGTGTGATCTGTTCTTTTCCCACAGCATCTAAGGCTTGTTGAGATTTTTGCAACTTATCCCTCTTCACATGATACTTCTCTTTTTGTACTTCCTGATACTGACTCCACACTTCTTCCAATTCCATCTGTCTGCGGATTTCCTTTTGCAAAGCAGCTAAAAGAACCTGTTCCAAAAAGAATACATTGACTTGGCTCACACAATTCTCATCACCTGTCGTATAACGTTCATTACAATAAAAATAAGGATTTTTGCTTTACGATAGCGCAAAGCCTTACCACACTCCCCGCATACAACCTTTCCTATCAGAATATGTGCTTTTTGTGGCTGATAAGGTTTCGATATCCCCCTCGTCTGCTGTACTGCATCAAATACTTCCCGTTCGATGATCGGTTCATGATGATTATAAGTAATCTTCCATTCACTTCTTGGCTTTAAGTGATTTTTCCCTCCAACCTTATCCTTCTTATATTTTCCATATACCATATCTCCTGCATAAAAATGATTTTTCAGTATCGTGCAGATTGTTGTATGCTGCCATGAAAATTCCTTGCCAACTGGCTTCCGGTGTGTTGCTCCTCTCTCTATCAGATATTCCACAGGTGTTTTTACCTTTTCTTTATGAAACTTCTTTGCAATATCCACAGAAGTATATCCTTCTAATGTCAGTCGAAAAATTTCCCGGACAACTGCCGCCTCCTCTTCTACAATCTCCACTTGATTTCTGTCCTCTGCTTTTTTGCGATATCCAAAAGGACAGTTCCCGCTGCAGTAAATCCCCCGTTCTTTTTTAGAATGTAGGGAAGAAGTTACCTTTACCGATAAATCCTTAGAATAGAGATCATTGACCAGCGTTTTAAATGCCAGATTCATCCCAATCGTTTTTTTAGTGACAGCTTCACTATCATAATGGTCATTCACAGAGATAAAACGGATTCCTAAAAATGGAAAAATCTGCTCTACATAGAAACCTGTTTCTACATAGTCTCTGGCAAAACGTGAAAAATCTTTTACGATAATACAATCTACTTTTTTCTGCCGGGCAGCGGCTAATAATTCCTGCATTGCAGGTCTGTCCATACTGGTTCCGCTGTAACCATCATCCACAAATTCTAAAATCTCATAATTTTCAAAATTTCGCTCAATATATCCTCTTAACAACAAACGCTGATAAGAAATACTGTTACTCTCCTGTGCATTCCAGTCATCTTCCTTGGACAATCGCAGATACATTGCTATCTTCAGTCTATTTTTCATCGTCAGTTCCTCCCATCACCTTCGCAAACTCATCATTCCACTTCCAAATGATTTCTACCCGTTTTCCACGATACACATAAATTTTCTCTATCAGGTTTTGCACCAATTCCGCATTTAGTTCGGCACAGCTTTTGTATTTCAAAATAGTACGGAGAAATTGATTCTGCTTATCTACCATTCTGTCAATGGAAGAATACTCTGTATGTAAATCACGTAATGCCTGCCGATCCTGTTCCTTTTTTTCTTTCCAGTTTCTTCTTTGTTTCCAGAAATTGTGCCTGTGAAATGCTCCCGTTTCGATACTCCAGATAATAGGAACTGATCTTCCTGTCAGCACCATCCACCGATTTTTGCAGTTCATCCTGTGCTTTCTGTATCTGTTCTTTTCGTTTTTCTCCTGCCTCTTTATTAAATTCCATCAGTTTTTTCATCTGTGTACTGCTTAAAAGAAACTCTTTTTTCAGCAGATGAAGGATCACTTTCTGAATCTGAAGAAATGTAATCTGTTCGTTTTCACATTTTTCTTCATCAATCCGTTTGCTATTCGGACAGCTATAAAATACAAATGTTTTACTTCTTTATAAGAAGCCTTTCTCTCCGTCACCATACGGCTTAACTTATGCCCGCACTCACCGCAATACAAAACCCCACGGAAAATATCTTCCATCGTATCCTTTCTAAGTGGTCTGCGGTTTTGTATTTTAATATTTCCTTCTATCCTTTCCCATACCCGATAAAATACTTCTTCCGAAACCAAAGGTTCATGTGTGTGTTCCGCTGTAATCTGTTCTTTCATGTGCTTTCCGGATTGCACAAGATTCCCTATGTAGGCATCGTTGGTTAATAGAAACCGGATAGATTCTCTTTCCCACTGTCTTAACTGCTGCCCCTCCTGCTGATAAACCGTTTTGTATTTTTTATAATCACTTGGGCGATGAATCTTTTGTCTATACAGCCATTTTACAAGAGATACAAATGTCTCCCCAGAAGCATACCGGTTAAAGATCTCCCTGACAATCTCACTGGTCACAGGTTCCGACACTAAAGTCCGTTTTCCGTCTATCTTTTCGATTTGAAAACCATACGGCGGAATACTCCCCAGATATTCTCCCTGTTTCATCTTTGCCTGTTTACTTGCTGTGACCTTTTCTGCAATGTCCCTTGCATACAGTTCATTGGCAATATTTTTCAAATGCATGGAAAGCGCTTCGTTGCAGTCCGCCTGTTTGATGCTGTCATACTGATCTGTAATGGCAATAAAACGAACACCTAAAAATGGAAAAATCTTCTCTACAAAATTTCCTGTCTCAATATAATTTCTTCCAAACCGGGAAAAATCTTTTACAATGATACAGTTTATCAATCCATCTCTCACATCTTGCATCAACCGTTCAAAATCACTCCGCTGAAAATTTGTCCCGGTAGCTCCCAAATCTGAATAGCAATCATACAGTGTAATCTCTGTATGGGATTTCAAATATTCTTTTGCCATCTCAATCTGCGTTTCAATGGAGATTTCTTTCCCGTCATGATTATCCACAGATAATCTTGCATAAATACCTGCCATGTATGTTTTCACCGATACATTTTCTTGCAGTGATTGGCTTTCTAACCGAACCTTACGTTTGGATGTTCTTGCCATTTAGATCACCTCCTTCACTACTTCTGATTGTGAAGAAAGAAACTCCGACAACACTAGCATCTTTTCCATTTCTTCCTGATAACAAAACTGTACCGATACCTTTTTCTCCTCATATACTTCTATCCTGTCTACAAAGGCTAATAGGGTATCCCTGTCTAATGTGGCAATCTGCATCGTTTCTTTCAAGCGTTCCAGCTTCACACCGGACTGCACTCCATTGTAAAACAGTTTCTTTAACATATCCTCCTGTCTTGTCAATGCCTTCTCTGTTTCTATATACTGCTTTTCATAGATTTTGCTAAAATTCTTAAAGTCTGTCTGTGTGATGATTCCCGTTTTCAAATCTTCATAAAGTCCCTGCCCGCAGCTCCAGATACTTCTCCTGCTCATTCCTTAATCGTGTAATCTCCTTGTCAAACCCAACCACATCCTCAAAATTCATTCTTTTGTCTGGAGATACTGCATCTGTCGGTTTACATCAATCAGCAATGCAACCTGTGACCGGATGGTCTGGAACACCACTTTTTTCAAATCCTCTTCTGAAATACTGTGTCTGCTGCACCCCTCACTCCGGTTTCTTGTAGAACAGATATAATATATTTTTTCCGTTTCCTTATATCGGTTCATTCGGCGAACCATCGGCTCTTTACAGTCTCCGCAAAACAGAAGTCCGGAAAATATGTGTGCTTTCTCTTTTCCCTTTCCTGCTCTGGTATCGACTCTCAAAAGTCTCTGCACATTTTGATAATCCCCTTTGGAAACGATTGCCTCATGAGTGCCCTCTACCTTAAACCACTCTGACTCCGGCTTTTCCAAAATCTTACCTACCTTATAATTAACTTTTTCCCGTTTCCCCTGTACCATCGTCCCGGTATAAATCTCATTGGTTAAAATACGCTTTACTGCCACCGCAGACCATTTTGGTACAATTCCGGCTTGAAAACCTGTGGAAAATTTAAGTCCGTGAGATTTTTTATATTCCAAAGGTGAGAAGATTCCGTTTTCATTCAAAACGGTTCGCAATGGCAAGATTGCTCATGCCGTCCAGTTTCCATGCAAAAATATTTTTTACAATCTTCGCTGCATATCCATCTACGACCAGCTTATTTTTATCTTCATGGTCTTTCTGATATCCATAGACTGCAAAGGCTCCGATAAATCCTTTCTCCCGTTTTACTCTCTGATGTGATTTTACCTTTTCTGAAATATCCTGACAGTAGGAATCATTCATAAAGTTCTTTACCGGAATGACCAAAGATGTGGTACTCTGATCCGCAGTCAGACTGTCATAATGATCTGTAATCGCAATAAAACGCACAGAAAAAGCCGGGAAGGTCTTTTGAATGAACCGCCCGGCTTCAATATAATCTCGTCCAAATCTGGATAAATCTTTCACCACGACACAATTTACATTCCCATCTTCTATGTCTGCCATCATTCTTTTAAAATCTGGTCGGTCAAAGTTGGCTCCCGAATATCCGTCATCAATATAAATATCAAACAACTCCATATCCGGCTGTTCTCTTACAAAGGAACGAGCCAACTCCCGCTGAGATGAAATGCTGTTACTTTCTCTTTTTGCGCTGCCATCAATATCTTCATCATCTCTCGACAAGCGAAGATAAATTGCAGTATGATAACATACATTTTTCTGCATTTTGCTTCCTCCTGATTTTGGAAAGAGTGAATCCAACTTTTAATATTTTGTTTCCGCAATTTTTGAAATGTACTGTTTCATCCGGTCATTCAATGTCTCTTTACAGTCGGAATATCCGATCTTCACAACATACTCCCCCACCCTGACAAGATACGGGTTATGTACCTGCTCCACATATTCTTCCACTCGTTTTTGTACTGACTGTTTCGTATTAATCTCAATTTCACTAATGTCCACAAGCGCATCTGGATTTACTTCTTTTATATTCGCTCGCTTCAATTCCTGCAAACTTTTCCCATCCAAAAGCATAGCCCCCTTCCTATTTGAGATTCTATGCACCCAGAAACTTGTCTCATTCTAAAAACCATAAAAGACAGGATATACTCCTTTTTACGGGAACACATCCTGCCTCATATTTCATATTTTCTTTTTATTTTAGTTCAGTTTTCGTATATTTTTTAAGTCATTTTTCTCTTATAAGAAAATTAACAGATATTCGCTTCATCTTTAAAGCAAGCATTTCCCCATCTTCTGGTATATCACATAAGGCTTGATCAATTATTTTTCACGCTTTTTTTATCGGATGCCGAATATTTGATTATTTGAATCATTAAACTTCAACAGTATCACCACAAGACATATAATGTAAATTATTCATATGTTCTTTCAAATAATAAAATGCTTTCTCCCCTGTACAATGACAAGTATAAAACTGTGTATCCTTATACCTCTGTAATTCCGTTGCAATAGCATTTAATAATTCCTTCGATACTGATTTCTTTGTAATAGGATTGAATAAGTGAAAACCACCAATACAAAAGGATGGTTGATATTTCTTTGCTTCTTCCATTATATTAACAACACCAGCATGTCCACACCCCATAATAAGCGCTATTTGATTTTCTGAAATAATTAGATTTTGTTCGTGGGCAAAAGTATCTTTTCCCTTTTCATCATAAAGAGCATTATTAACAGGAGAATAAAATTTATTTGTTTTAGTCACTGTAAATAGAGATAATTCATCATCAATTTTATAATCACCATCCAACAGCATAATCTGTCTATTTAATTTAAGGTTATTGTCAATTCCAACAGGTATTTTAAGAAATAAAGTTTTACTGTAATGTGGTTCAAAGGCTTCCCGTTGTACATAAATGTTTGCCAAGGAGTTAACATCTAAAAACTTTTTCAATGCTCCTCCGTGATCAATATGTCCATGAGAAATAATGACGGTATCTACCTTTGTAATATCTATATTTCTTTTAACAGCATTTTCAAATAATGTGTTGTCTGAACCTAAATCAAATAAAATTTTATGTAACCTTGTTTCTATATAAAAAGAAAGTCCATGTTTTGCCTTAAGTTCTGACTTTGTGGTGTTTTCTACCAATGAAGTAATTCTCATAAATCCTCTGCTCCAAATTCCGATTTTACTTAACAATGTGTGCTGTGATAATTGTATAACTATGATGTTGGGGTCAAAAGCCCCTCTATAGTACCTTGAAAAGTTCATATATTTTGTAGTAAATACAAGCCTAAATGGTTTACTTGCTGTATAATAGAGATATCTTAGCAGGAAAGAAGGTAATCTC
>ENA-OQIF01000118-OQIF01000118.1-human-gut-metagenome-genome-assembly--contig:-NODE-118-length-44000-cov-6.601691_pt1 | contig 44000 bp, 37 predicted proteins | sample MGYA00242574_ERZ504738 | MGnify/ENA primary metagenome ERZ504738 (study PRJEB26092, sample SAMD00036437) | human gut metagenome | host: Homo sapiens | study: EMG produced TPA metagenomics assembly of...
GTTATTGGGCAGCTTGAGCGAGGGACAACCACCGGCTCGCAGAGAACATAACGCTCCGACGAACCGTGGTTTGAATTTATATCATCTTAAAGTATCCCTTTTCAGGAGTCGATCTCACCCTTGGAAAGTGCAATGACACATTCAGTATGACTTTCGTTGTCCAAACACAGATCGATATCTTTTTCAACGATAGGCAGTCTGAATTTGATGGATTTGAGCCACTGACCGTTGGGCTGACGCTCCGGGTAGATTTGAATTTCAGAGATCAGATGTTCCATCAGCTTTTTGCGTTCAAGGGGATTCATCACATTGTAGAGCTTTTCAAAGCAGATGAGAACTTTGTAAATGTTATCGCCTGTGATTTTATCCGCTTCGATAGCCTGCTTCTTTGCCCGGGCATCCTCATATTCGCCGACGATCTGATAGTCGCTGAAGTCTGCATAGGCTTTCATGCGGGCTTTCAATAGCCATCGATCTGCATGGCCGTGAAAACACGGGTGTAAGTGTAAACCTTTGTCTTTTCCTGTGACATAAGAAAACCTCACAAAATGGTTATTTCTTGCCTGCTTTCTGCTCCAAAAACTTAATGGAATCCAGATAATCCTGCTCCACATCGCTGAGGGTTTTAGCCTTGTATTTCCGATATTCGGTAGTAGCCTTGTCCACTGCCTGCTTGTAGGTCACACTGCCATTGCCAACAAGAAGCTGCTCACCGCTCATGGTTAAAATGCGGTCAAGGTGGTTTGCCCAATCCTGCATGGTCATGGGCTGTTCACGTTCTGCCTGACGTTCTGCGAAATCCAGATAACCGGAAACCAACTGCCCCATAGCACGAAGCTCTTTTTCGTGCAGATAGTTTTTGGCAATAGTAGCTTCTCGTAAAGTGGGCTGGTTTCCTGCAAAAGTGGTCAGACCCATAAATTCCTTTTCGGCATCTGCACGATTGTAAATGACCTCAGCGGCAGTCTGACCGTGGAGGGCATAATGAATTTTATGCTGGACTTTTTTGAAGAACTGGACGGAGATTTCTGCTTTTGGGTCGTAGTCAATGCTGGTTGCATAGATTTCCAGAGCCTGACGATAAAACACTTTTTCGGAAGCACGGATGTCACGGATGCGTTCTAACAGCTCTTTGAAATATCCACCGTCGCCCAGATTTTTCAGGCGTTCGTCATCCAGCGCAAATCCCTTGCGCATATATTCCTTCAGGATGCCAGTTGCCCAGATACGGAACTGTGTGCCTCGTTTGGATTTGACACGATAACCAACAGAAATAATGACGTCAAGATTGTAGAATTCGACCTGATAGGTCTTTCCGTCTGCGGCAGTTGTTGCAAATTTTGCAACAACTGAATCTCGTTCAAGCTCACCCTCTGCAAAAATGTTTTTGATGTGACGGGAAATTGTGGATTTGTCACGTTGGAACAACTCAGCCATCTGGTCAATGGAAAGCCAGACGGTGTCACCGTCAAAGGTAGTATCAATTTTGGTCAGGCCATCTTCCGTGGTGTAAATGAGGATGGAATTTTTAGGAGAGGCATCTGGACGATTCATTTTAATCACCTCATTCCGTGTACGTGGTACAGTGGAAGGGGAGACCTTGCCACTGGGTTGGGACAAATATTACAAGAATATTATATCGTGTTGCAAGAGCGGTATCAACCGTATCTTGTTGATTTTCGTTGTTGGTTGAGGATACGGCGTTGTCTATTCCCAAGACCGGTGCGTACTTCTCGATCACATCGGCTAGAAAGGTTGCGAATGCGCTCCATTCATCGAGCGTGGGCGTAGAGCATTCCGAAGGGGCAGGGCTGATTTCTGTACGATGGCAATTATTCAATAGGCAACTCCATTTCCTTGTAGCAGAATTTAGGACGTCCTGCGGATTCCTTCAGAAATGTTTCTGATTTATCCGATTAAAATTTTTAAGCGTTCCAGCTTTTCCTGTGCGTTCTCCTTCCGTAAGCTGACCCCAATGCAGGAAATCGGAACGTACATTTCCAGCAGACGGTCGTAGATGCGGGCATGGGCGGTATCCTGTGGGTATCGTATCTCGTCCAGCGTCAGGTTGGTGGTGACGATCAGCGGTTTCCGACTGCGGTAGGGCAGATATTGCGGCAGTGGCATATTGGGTTTCAAGTAATCCGAAATGGAATTCACCTCCATTTTTACATCCGAATTAGTGCTAAACCGTTTGAGAGTTTTGGTTTCCATCATTGTTCAGACGATCTTTCACCGTTTGAAGATACCGACTGGCACGGTCGATAAAAATCAGCAGTTTCTCATTGTTCTTCGGTTCAGTAAGAATAGCCGGGTATTCACGAAAGCACATTTCCCACCGCCGGACAAAATCCTCCTGCGCTCCCTGAATCTCGCACATCATGGCTTCGCCATCTGCCAAACGGCGAGGGGAATAGATGCTCTTGACGGCATCCTTGAGATTCTGTTTTTCTTCCTTGCTGAGTCCTTTCTTATGCCCCTGAATGTCTTGCTTGAAGGTCGTTATAAACTCATTACCCTTTGAAGGCGAAGAATACGAATCTGTGATACTGGAATCCCGCTTGGCTTTATAGCCGTTCCACGTGATGATTGGATTCAGTACACATTCTTCTTTAAGGATGTTCATTTCCAATTGGTGGGTTTCCTCAAACGACGGAGGGTTGATTTGATTCTGGAACTCTGGATCGATTTTAAGCTGGCTCAGTTTTGTCATAGGCAAACCATCCTTTCTGAAATGAAATAGAATATCATTGCTCTTACGCCGTTCTCTCTGCATGGTGTTCCTGCCCCTTTCCAGCGGCGTTTTCCGGCTCGTCCTCATAGGGGCTCTTCGCCGGGTATTCCATGCAGACGGTCATGTGATTTTCAAGGTTCAATGAAGGCTCTGAAATTAGATTAACACATTCATAGAAGATTTTTTAGGAGGTCGTACCTCCGGTTTTTCGTTGCAAACCATTGGAAAAATTGTATCACATCGTAAATTTTATTTTAGGAACTGGTAGTTCCGGTTTTTAAAAAATACGAAGTGAATTTCAAGGCAAAATCGGAACTATTGGTTCTGGTTTTGCGTATCAACGTAATTTCAAATTTTGGATGCCGTTCTCTCTGCATGGATTTCCTGCCCCCTTCCAGCGGCGTTTTCCGGCTCGCTCTTGCGAGGTTATCACCGGGTATCTCATGCAGACGGTCATTCGGTTCTCAAGGCTCGATGAAGGCTTGTAGAAAGCATATCACAATGAAGCAGAAATTTTTAGGAAGCATTCCTTCCGGTTTTCAGTGGATTTTAGGAGAATCCCAAGGAAAAACCGGAAGGGATGCTTCCGCTTTTTACCTTCAAAACCGGAAGTAATAGCTTCGGTTTGATGCAATATTGAATGAATCAATGTCTATTTTTCTGAAATAATTTTTTCTCCAAGAAAATTTGCTTATTCAGTGTCAGCGAGGACGCATAGCCAGCACAATTTTGTGCTGAATATTGGGTTTGGGCGAAGCCCAACAAGTGTTTTTGAAGTCGGATTTGTAAAAAACAGATTCAAAAAATTGCGAGTTGGTACCAACTCGCCCTGCTTGTGGCGGTTGCAAATGCGAAAAATTTTTCTTGCAGAAAATAACCGTCCGCTTCAAGTTGAACTTGAAAACGGACGGTCTGATTTGCAAAATGATTTTCAAATTTGGGAAGCACGTTGAGAGGCTTCATAGCACCCGCAAGCAATGCAGACGTATATACATCTGCTTCTTTTGCGTTGCAAAACACTTGTTGGGAACACCCAAACCCTTGAACTGCATCCGTTGGATGCAGGATTAGCGTCTCCAAATGAGAAAGTATATGGCTCTAACACATTGTCAGCCATTGGTAAACAACTTTTTCCAGTCAAAAAGAAAATAGCGATGATTAAAGATGAACATTGCAGAAAAATGTGATACAATAGAAAATGAAAATCCAAACAACAGGAGGAATCCCCTCGTGGCCAACAACGTGAACGTCAAAAAACTGGAAGCTGACCTGTGGGAGTCGGCAGATCTGCTGCGTGCAGGTTCTAAACTCACCTCGAACCAATACTGTATGCCGGTGTTGGGACTGATTTTTCTGCGGTATGCGTACAGCCGCTTCAAACTGGTAGAGCAGGAGATCCTGAAAGACCGTCCCATGCGCGGTGGCCGGGTGCTGCCGGTGGAGCAAAGCGACTTTGCCGAGAAGAGTGCACTGTTTCTGCCCAAGGAGGCGCAGTACAATTACTTGGTCAATTTGCCCGCCAACATCTCGGAACAGGGGCTGACCGGCATCGAGGGTAACCCGCTGAACAGTCTGGGCGAAGTGGTGAACAACGCCATGGAACTGGTGGAGCAGCAGAGCGAGCAGCTGCAGGGCGTTCTGCCGAAGGACTACACCATCTTCTCGGATGAACTGCTGGGGGAACTGCTGCGCATCTTCAACAATGATGCGTTTGAATAAGTTTGCCAAGAATGTGGCACAGGATGACGGCGTGTTCTTTACGCCGAAATCGCTGGTGAAAATGATCGTCAATGTGCTGGAGCCTGCCCACGGCGTTCTGCTGGACTCGGCTTGCGGCAGCGGCGGTATGTTTGTGCAGACCGGCGACTTTGTAAACCATGCGGGCATGATCGCCAACAACACCATGACGTTTTACGGACAGGAAAAGGTGGAGTACAACGCAAAGCTCTGCCTGATGAATATGGCTGTGCATGGCCTGACCGGCGTGATCAAGTCCGGCGATGAAGCCAATACCTTCTATCACGATGCCCACAACCTGAACGGCTGCTGCGACTATGTGATGGCAAATCCGCCGTTTAACGTGGACAAGGTCAAGTCGGAGTCGGCGCAGAGTGCCGGGCGGTTGCCCTTTGGCCTGCCCGGCGTGAACAAGGCCAAGGAGATCGGCAACGCAAATTATCTGTGGGTGTCCTATTTCTACTCCTACCTGAACGAGCATGGCCGTGCAGGTTTTGTGATGGCGTCCTCGGCTACCGACAGTCAGGGCAAAGACAAGGACATCCGTGAAAAACTTATCCAGACCGGCCATGTGGACGTGATGATGAGCGTGGGCAACAATTTCTTCTATACCAAAAGCCTGCCCTGTTCGCTGTGGTTTTTGGATAAGGGCAAGCCGGAGCATCTGCTGGACACCGTGCTGTTCATCGATGCCCGCAACTATTATACCGTGGTGGATCGCACCCAGAACGAGTGGAGCGACTGGCAGCTGAAGAACCTCAACGCTATTGTTTGGCTCTATCGCGGCGAGGTGGACAAGTACAAGGGGCTTTTGGCGGAGTATCACGCAGAACTGGCGGACGACCGCCCCTTTGCAGAGATTCAGGCTGCAATGGAACAAAACGTGCAGGCCAAGCGGGAAGAAGCCAAAGCCGCTGTGGAGGCAGCACCCCGTAAAGAGCGCAAGACCACGCAGGAAAAGTTCGACAAGGAACTGGAAGCCCTCAACGAGAAGCTGACCGTTGCCAAGGAGGCCGTCTGGCTCACCGAAAAGTTTGGCGAGGGCGTTTATCGGAACATTCCCGGTCTGTGCAAGGTGGCAAGCCGAGACACCATCCTCAAGGAGAAAGGCGCATCCCTGACGCCCGGTGCCTATGTGGGCGTTGCACCCGTGGAGGATGACGGTGTGGATTTTGCCCAGCGGATGAAGGAAATCCACAAGGAGCTGCTGGAATTGCAGACAGAGTCCAACCGGCTGATGGAAACCATCTCGAAGAACCTGGAGGAGATGGGGGTATGAAGTGGGAAAAGGTGAAGCTGGGTGATATTGCGACTTTTAGCAATGGTATAAATTTTAATAAAACAGCGTATGCAAAAGGAATAAAGTTGATTGGTGTTTCAAATTTTGGAGACAGATTTTATCCCGACTGTTCACAGCTTCAGGAAGTGAAAAAAGATATAGTGCGGCTAGAAGATTGTCTGCGGAATGGGGATATTGTATTTGTTCGTTCAAATGGAAACAAAGAACTTGTTGGAAGGTGTATGCTCGTTAAAAATCCAACCGAGCGAGTTACATATTCTGGATTTTGTATTCGTGCGAGATTGAATGACACAGACAGATATGATCCAGTTTACTTTACCTACTATTTTAAAAGTAAAGCCTTTAGAAGAGCGGTTTCAGGAACAGCAGTAGGCGCAAATATTCAAAATTTGAGTCAGGCAAGATTATCAAACCATGAATGCAGGATACCCAGTATAGAAGTACAACATCGTATCGCAGACATTCTCTCTGTTTACGATGATCTGATTGAAAACAACCAGAAACAAATCAAACTGCTGGAAGAAGCAGCCCAGCGGCTTTATAAAGAGTGGTTTGTGGATTTGCGCTTTCCGGGGCATGAAAACACGAAAATTGTGGACGGTGTGCCGGAGGGGTGGAGCAGGACAAATATCAATGAAATATTGACATTTCATCGAGGATATGATTTGACAAAAAACGAGATGAAAGCTGGACGATATCCAGTTGTTGGCTCAACCACGGTGATTGGATATCATAACGAATTTAAGATTAAGGGGCTGGGCATTGTAACGGGTCGTTCTGGAAGCTTGGGTAAGTATCAATTTATCTGGGATAATTTCTGGCCGCATAATACATCGCTTTACATAAGCGATTACAAGGATCATAATATTTTCTTTGTTTATAGTTTGCTACAAACAGTGGACTTTGCATCGCTAAATAATGGGGGAGACATTCCGACATTGAATCGAAACGTGCTTTCTAATATTGAAGTAATTGAGCCGGAAAAGAAATTGCAAGATATGTTTGCGAAGATTGCAGAACCACAATATCAGAAAATTAGAAATTTGGAAAAACAAAATAACCAATTAAAGATGGCAAGAGATGTACTGTTGCCTAAATTGATGAGCGGGGAAGTGGAGGTGTGACTTTATGGAAATACATTCGGTACAAGACTATATTACATTATTAGAAAAACTAAAAGAATTATATACCTATGATGAGCCAATTGCGGGGAGTCCAACGTTTGGAACACAAATACATATACCGGAGTTCATCTATCGAGGACATGGAAGAAAAAGTTACAAGTTGCTTCCGGGAATCTTACGGACAAAAAATTTGTCAGAGGGAATGCAGATTGCAGAATATGCACAGGTGGAGTATAATATCTTAAATGACTTTATTGCGGAGACTTGTCGATTTGTTCGGAATATACCAGAAAATGATATTCCAGCATGGCTTGAAATTGCACAGCATTTCGGAGCGCCGACAAGATTGCTTGACTTTACAGAAAATCCGTTGGTGGCATTGTATTTCGCATGCTGTGAAGCAAATGAAGAGGATGCCTGCGTTTGGATTGTAAACAATCCAGAGTATTTTCGTTGGTTACAGGGTATTCCAACGGTAGTGCTGGAATCAACATCACGGGCAGTAGTAGACGATGTGATAAGGACGCAGATTGTTGGACAATATACGAATACGGCAAATAACGGATGCGTTCAATCTCCTTGGATTTATAAACCACATTATCGGGAAGAACGCATGAATATGCAAGCTAGTGTTTTTATGCTCTGGGGCTGGGACAATAGGCCACTAACGGAAATGATTTGTCAAGCGGATATTATAAAAGATGTGAAAGTTGATAATAGAGAGCATGGGCTTATTGGATGCATTGAAATTCAGGCGAAAGATAAGAAGACGATTTTGAAACAACTTTCACTTTGTGGCATCAGCGAAAAATATATTTATCCTGGAATTGATGGAGCGGGAAAGTATATTAAGGGTAAATACTCATATCCTAGGTAAGGAGGAAAATGATGCTTGTTCGGCCAATGGAAGTGTATAAATATAAATCTGTTTCAACGAGACAGGATTTTGAGAGATTAAGAGATATTATACTTAATAACCATATTTATATGCCATCGCCTTTGATGCTGAACGACCCAATGGAAGCGAATGCTGTTGCCATGAGCCTTGGAATTATGGGATCGGGCTATATAAGTGCGTGCGGAAAAATTCATTCATTTATTGAAGAAAAACAAGAAAGATATAGGGTCCTGTCTTTGTCTGCAATTCCCAATTCGACGATTATGTGGGCGCACTATGCAAAAGAATATAGTGGGTGTTGCCTTATCTATTCCACTGAAAGAACATTGTCTGATATTGTACCTGTTATTTATACGGACTCAACATTTGAGTTTTCAGATGGTGAATTCCCTGATGATGATATGCCGCAGGCAATTCAAGAATCATTACAGTTCAAACGGAAAGATTGGTCTTACGAGAATGAGTGGCGTGTAATTCAGCAAAAAGATGCGGGGTACTTGGATTATGAAGAAGATGAATTGCTCGGCATTATTATTGGCGAAAATATGAAATCTAAGATGGCAAATAAAATTGAGAAGCTGTGTAAAAGAAAAGATGTTGCGTGTTTTCGTACATACACGATGAAGAGTCTATATGACATAGCATTTATCTCGTATGATTTGTCAAAAGAATTTACATCTAAAGAGTTTGAGTATATTACACCGTATGATATGCGAGAGCATATCATGAAAAAACGGGAAGATGGACAATGTGCTCGGAATGAATTTGAACTGTTTTTTGAGTTGAACAAAACAATATTAAGAGGACTTAAATAAATGAGGTGATCCTATGAGCCGCGAATACTCCGAAAATGTCCTTGTCCAGAACAGCGCAGGCAATTTGCTGCAAAATGTTCTGGGCTGGGAGGTGGTGCTGGCTTACAACTCCGAAAAGCTGGGGCCGGACGGGACGTTGGGCCGCACCAGCTATGGGGAAGTGCTGCTGACCCGGTATTTTCGGCAGGCACTTTTGCGGCTGAACCCGTGGCTCACCCCGAACCAGCTGGACGAGGTGCAGAAGAAATTCACGGCGCATGTTTCCACCGCATCCCTGATGCAGATCAATGAGGAAAAGTATTTTCTGCTGCGGGATGGCATCCCGGTGACGGTCAAGCGGCCGGATGGCCGCACCGAAATCCGAAGCGCGGCGGTGATCGACTTCAAAAATCAGGAAAACAATCATTTCCTCGCCGTAAAAGAAATGAAGATCCACTCGCAGCTGTACCGCCGCCGGACAGACATTGTGGGCTTTGTCAATGGCATTCCGCTGCTGTTTATCGAGCTGAAAAAGCCCACCGTGGATGTGCAGAACGCCTACATAGACAACTATCGGGATTACCTCGATACTGTTCCGCAGTTGTTCTACTATAATGCCTTTCTTATGCTGTCCAATGGATTGGAAGCCAAGGTGGGCACGCTTGGCAGCAAGTACGAGTTTTTCCACGAGTGGAAGCGTCTGAAGGAAAGCGATGCAGGCAGCGTGGAACTGGAAACCATGCTGCGAGGCATCTGTGAGAAAAAAACCTTCCTCGATCTGCTGGAAAACTTCATCCTTTACGACCATTCCGGTGGGCGCACCACCAAGATTCTGGCCCGCAACCACCAGTATCTCGGCGTCAACGAGGCCGTCAGTGCTTACGAGAACCGCAAGCTGAAAGACGGCAGGCTGGGTGTGTTCTGGCACACGCAGGGGTCTGGCAAGAGTTATTCGATGGTCTTTCTGGCGCAGAAGATCCGGCGCAAGTTTGCAGGCTCGCCCACCATTGTGGTACTGACCGACCGTGACGAGCTGAACCGGCAGATCAGCGATACCTTTGAAAACTGCGGTCTGCTAGGCAAAACCAAGGCTTCGCAGTTTATTGCATCCAGCGGTACAGACCTTGTAAAAAAGCTGCAGGGCAACCCCAGCTTTGTGTTTACCCTGATCCAGAAGTTCAACCTGCCCAAGGAACCGCCCATCTACCCGGATCACGACATTCTGATTTTGTCGGATGAAGCCCATCGCAGCCAGTACGGCATTTTTGCAGACAACATGATGCACCTGTTGCCCACGGCGTCCCGCATCGGATTTACCGGTACACCGCTTCTGGCAGATGACCATATCACCGAGCGCACCTTTGGCGGGTATCTGTCGGTGTATGATTTCAAGCGGGCGGTGGAGGACGGCGCAACGGTGCCGCTGTACTATGAGAACCGTGCGGATAAGATCGCCCAGTTGGACAAGCCGGAGATCACCGGGCGGATCCTGGATGCCATTGAAGCAGCCGACCTTGATCCCTCGCAGGAGGAAAAGCTGGAACGCGAGTTTGCAAAGGAAATCCATATTCTCACCGCAGATGAACGGCTGCGTTCCATTGCAAAGGACTTTGTGGAGCATTACTCTGACCTTTGGACCAGCGGCAAGGCGATGTTTGTCTGCCTGAATAAGGTCACCTGTGTGCGGATGTACAACTATGTGCAGGAATACTGGCGGGCAAAGATCAGGGAACTGGAAGTCCGGCAGGACACAGTGACCCAGCAGGAAGCACAGGAGCTTGCCCGTAAACTGGCATGGATGAAAGAAACCGAAATGGCAGTGGTGATCAGTCAGGAGCAGAACGAGGTGCAGACCTTCAAAAAGTGGGGGCTGGATATTCTGCCGCACCGTGCCAAAATGGAAAAGCGGGAGCTGGATAAAGAATTCAAGGACAGCAAGAATCCGTTCCGGGTGGTGTTCGTCTGTGCCATGTGGCTGACGGGCTTTGATGTAAAGTGTCTGTCCTGTCTGTATCTGGACAAGCCGTTGAAAGCCCATACCCTGATGCAGACTATTGCTCGTGCAAACCGTGTTTCGGAGGGCAAGAGCAACGGCCTGATCGTGGACTATATTGGTATCGTAAAGGCGCTGCGCAAGGCTCTGGCAGATTATACGGTCAGCAAGAACAGCCCGGCGGGCATTGACCCAACGGTGGACAAAACGGAGCTGATTCAGCGCATCCGCACGGTCATCGGAAAAACGGACGGCTTTCTGGCAGAACACGGGTTCCGGCTGCAGGAATTGGTGGACGCACAGGACTTTGAAAAGATGAGCCTTGTACAGGATGCAGTCAACGCAATGTGCGAGACGTTGGAAACCAAGAAAACCTTCCAGATCTATGCGTCTGAACTGGCGCGGCTGTTCCGCTACGCAGACCGTGACGATGTGGACGATGCCGTGTGCGCCCGGAAAAACGCAATTCTCGCCATCTACGAGGGCTTGCAGCAGAAGCGGAAACACGCGGACAATACCGACCTGATGGTGCAGATCAACGGCATCGTCAACGAGTACATCCATGTGGAAAAGCCGGATCGGGAGGCTGCACCATCCCGGCAGTTTGACATCAGTAAAATTGATTTTGACTTGCTGAGCCGGGAGTTCGCCCACGCCCGGCGGAAGAATCTCTTGCTGCGAGATCTGGATGAACTGGTGAATCAGCAATTGGCGAAAATGCTGTTTGCAAACCCGCAGCGCATTGATTATTATGACCGCTATCAGGAAATCATCGATGCCTACAATGCGGAGCAGAACCGTGCGACCATCGAGAAAACCTTCATGGATCTGATGGAGCTTGCAAGTTCACTGGACACGGAGCAGCAGCGCTATGTGCGTGAGGGCTTTTCCAGCGATGAGGAACTTTCAGTGTACGATTTGCTGTTTTCGGAGAACCTCACGAAGCAGGAAATTGAAACGATCAAGAAGGTGTCTGTGGACTTGTTGACAAAAATCAAACAGCAGATTGCCAAACTCGACCATTGGACGGACAAGCAGGAAACTAAGGCGATTGTGGATAACCTGATTCGCAATACCCTTTGGCAAGAACTTCCCAATAGCTATGATGTAAGCGATATCCAGACCTACCAGAAGAAAATCTACGAGTATGTATATATGCGCTACCCGGAAGTAGCATAACGCAAAAATCACCCCAGAGAGAACGCACAAGAGGCTATTCTCTCTGGGGTGATTGCGTATCAAATCATCTGAAAATGCCGCAATGCCTCCACGATCGCATCCTCTTTTTCCTTCGGACACTTAGGCTACTTCGCATTTTCATTTTTCGCTTTATGGTAATTCTCTCGCTCGATGATGCCGTACTTCTGTTTCACCTGTGCGATATAGAGATTGGAGACCTTCAACTGATGGTGTTCCCACACATAATCCCGAATCTTGTTGTAAGTCGCCTTGCTCTCCGCAGCAGTCACGTCCAGTTCATCCATGCTGACGTCCACTACGATGTGTCGCTCGACATGGAGTTTGGTCAAAAGGCGAACCGCTTCGACATGGCTTGAGGGTTGCGTTTGTTACATCGTTTTGGTATAACAACTCACAACCTCGCAATGCCGTGTTCGTGGGAAAAGGTCCACCGGCTGCACCTTCTCCGCATGATACCCATGCGCTTCGAGCCATGCGGCATCTCTTGCGGCAGTGGACGGGTTGCAGCTGACGTAGACCACCCGGCGGGGGGACATCTGGACGACGGCGGAAAGGGTCGCTTCGTCGCAGCCCTTGCGGGGAGGGTCGAGCATGATGACATCAGGACGCAGGCCCTCAGCGGCGAGGCGGGCGGCGGCCTGACCGGCGTCGGCGCAGAAGAAGCGGCTCTTGGCGGCGACGGCGTCGCCCATCCGGGCGGCGTTGGCCTTGGCGCTGTCAATGGCCTCAGGCACGATCTCTACGCCGATGAGCTCCCGGCAGCGGTCGGCCATGGAGAGACCGATGGTACCCATGCCGCAGTAGAGGTCGAGCAGAACGTCCGAGGGCTCCAGCTGGGCGTACTCGGCAGCGATGCCGTAGAGCCGCTCAGCGGCCAGTGTGTTGACCTGGTAGAAGGAGAGGGGGCCGAGCCGGACCGGCACACCGCAGAGAGTATCCTCGATATAGCCCGGGCCGTAGAGGGAGACGGTCTCCTCGCCGAGGATGACATTGGTCTTCTTGGCGTTGACGTTGATGAGGACGGACGCAATATCGCTGAACTGCTCCCGCAGCGCGGTCACGAGCTCCTCGCTGTGGGGGAACTTCGGGCGGGTGCAGACGAGGCAGACCATGATCTGGCCGCTGTGTGCACCTCGGCGCAGGAAGATATGCCGAACAAGGCCCTTGCCGCTCTCCTCGTCGTAGGGCTGGATGCCGTGGGCGGCGAAGAAGCTGCAGAGCGCGTTGCCGATGTCGTTCAGGACGCCGGGCTGTAATCTGCAATCGGGGCAGGGGACGATGCGGTGGGTGCGGCCGGCGTAAAAGCCGATGCAGGGCGCACCGTTTTTGTCGCGGCCCACCGGGAACTGTACCTTGTTGCGGTAGCGGTCCACCTCGGGGGAGGAAGGGCATCCAGCACCGGCACATCTAGTCCGCCGATGCGGCGGAAGGCGTCGGCGACGCTCTCCTGCTTGGACCGCAGCTCGGCGGCATAGTCCATGTGCCGCAGGCTGCAGCCGCCGCAGGGGCCGGCGACAGCGCAGTCCACCGGGATGCGGTCAGGCGAAGGAGCGAGCAGCTTGTCCAGGATGCCGAAGGCATACCGGCCGCAGTCCTTGACGATACGCACCTGAGCCTCATCGCCGGGGGCAGTACCCGGGACGAAGACGGCCTCGCCCTCCGGCGAGTGGGCAACGCCGCTGCCGTCGCTGGAAAGACGCTCGATGCGGAGGGTGAGAAGCTGGTTTTTCTGTAAGGGCATGGAATGATCTCTCCTTATGTCTCGTCAGGGGCGGGCTGGACGTCTGCGTCAGCCTGCGAAGTCATATACTTGCTGGGCGGCACACCTTTGGCGCGCTTGAACACCCGCGAAAAATAGAACTGGTCGAGGAAGCCCACCGATGCCGCCACCTCGGCGATGGACAGCGTGCCGCTGCGCAGCAGCTTGCAGGCTTCGTTGACCCGGTATTCGGTCAGATAGTCGATGGGGCTCTTGCCCACATTGAGCATGAACACCCGGTACAGATGGCTCCGGGAGACGCCGACGCTCTTGGCGACATCGTCGATGGAGATGTCGTGGGAGTAGTTGAACTGGATGTACTTGATGGCGTTCAGGACATACTGGCTGGAAGAAGAGGTGCTGTGGGGGCGGCTCTCACTGGTCTCCCGCATCAGGGCGGCGATGAAGAGGTAGAGATAGCCCACCATCGCGGCCTCGTCCTGGGGCTGCAGGCCGCGGGAAGAGTAGATGCTGCTCAGGGCCGCCCGCATCCCCTCCAGATCCTGGGTGTGGTGGACGGGAGCAGCGTCGGTGAAAGGCAGCTGCGCCGCAAGCTTGTTGGCGCAGGCACCGTTGAAGCCGACCCAGCTGTACTCCCACGGCTGGGCCTCGTCGGCAGTATAGCGGATGAGCTGGTTGGGGCGGGCAAAGAACAGATCGCCCGGCACGACCTCGTAGGTGCGCCCGCCGACCTCGAACACGCCTTTGCCCGAGACGACCAGATGGATGAGGTAGTGGTCCCGGATGCCGGGACCCCAGGTCTGCCCCGGAGCACAGCGCTCCAGACCGCAGTTGAAGATGGACAGCTCGATGTTGTGGGTGTAGTTCTGCTTGAACGACTGCTTGTAGACGTCTGCCATTGCGGTTCCCTCCTGCCTGTTGGCTCTATAGCCTGAGTATACCACATCTGCCCCCGCAAATTCAACAAAAGTACATCTTATTCTTTGGGCTGGACACCGAAAATCACTTTTTTTGCGGGTTGAAATTGCAAAATGGCAGCGGATGCATTACAATAGCGGTAACAAACCGAATATTGCAGAGAGTGCAGGGAGGGGTTCTGGATGGCAACCAGCAGGCAGCTCAGAGAACAGATCGCAGCAGGGAGGTGGGACGCCGCGCTGGCCGCGCTCTACGGCGGCAGCGAAGAGGTCCTGGCCCGCCAGCGCAGCCGCTATGGTGCGGCCCTCGAGCAGTTTGAGCTTTACTATGGGCCGGGGCGGCAGGTGCAGGTCTATTCGGCCCCGGGCCGCACAGAGCTTGGCGGCAACCACACCGACCACCAGCACGGTTACGGTCTTGCGGGTGCGGTCACGCTGGACCTTGTGGCGGTGGCATCCCGGAACGAGGATGGCTTCATCCGGGTCAAGTCCCGCGGCTTCAACAAGCTGGACGTCATTGATTTGACCGAAGAGGAGCCGCAGCAGGGGGAAGGCACCCATTCGGCCAGCCTCATCCGGGGCATCGCGGAGGGCTTCCGGGCAAAGGGCTGCGATGTGGGCGGCTTCGATGCCTACACGGCCAGCGATGTGCTGCGGGGCTCGGGACTGTCCAGCTCAGCAGCCTTTGAGATGGGCGTGGCCATTATCCTCAACACGGAATACGGCTGCGGCATGGACGCCCCTGCGCTGGCCCGCATCTGCCAGTTTGCGGAGAATACCTACTTCGGCAAGCCAAGCGGCCTGCTGGACCAGCTGACCAGCGCCGTGGGCGGGGTGCTCTTTGCGGATTTTGCCGACCCGACGGCACCGAAGATCGAGAAGATACATGCCGACGGCGTCCTGCCCGAGGGCATGACCCTCTGTGTCACCGATACCCGCGCCAGCCACAGTGAGCTGACCGGCGAGTTCGCGGCCATCCGGAACGAGATGGAGGCCGTGGCAGCCTGTCTGGGCGGCAAGGTGCTGGGCGAGGTGGACGAGAAACGCTTCTGGCAGGAGCTGCCCCGCCTGCGGGAGCAATGCGGCGACCGCGCCGTGCTGCGTGCCATCCACTATTTTGAGGAGAATGCCCGTACCCTTGCCCAGAGAGATGCTCTTGCGGCGGGAGACTTTGCCGCCTTTGCCCGGCTGGTGGAGAAGAGCGGCCACTCGTCCTTTGAGTGCTGCCAGAATGTCTACTGCGCTTCTTCGCCGAAGCATCAGGGGCTGTCGGTGGCGCTGGCCATCAGCCAGAGCATCCTTGCAGGCACCGGCGGTGCATGGCGGATGCAGGGCGGCGGCTTTGCCGGAACGATCCAGGCTTTTGTACCGGATGCGCTGATAAAGCGCTACTGCGCCGCGATGGAGGCGCTGTTCGGCCCGGGCTGCTGCTATCTGCTCTCGCTGCGGGAGCAGGGAGCCGTGCGGGTCATGTAAAACACAAAAAATGCCCTGCGGCATGGTGAGGATCCACCGCCGCAGGGCATTTTTGATTTCAGGAAAAATCAGCCGCGCTGAGACTTTGCGTCTGCACGCAGAGCGCTCATATCGTTCTTGTAGGCCTGAAGGTCTTCAGCAGCCTTGCTCGGTCCGCCGAAGAAGAAGGTGTGGACGTCTTCCACGACATTGAAGCCGGCCTTGACCACATTGAACAGCAGCTTCGGAATGAACGAGATGGAGAGAGAGAGCAGTCCACCTCTAAAGAAGAAATCAGTGAAACGGAGATGGTCCGTAAATGAGGTCCATGCGTCACGAAATGCGCCGCCGCCGCCAAGAAGGGCTTTTTCTCCGTCCGGTACAACAGCATAGGAAGAAGGCATCTGGATGCGTTTCATAAACGACTCCTTTCGATCACTCCGTCAAATCAAACAGACTCAGGCAGCTGCAACCACGATGGGGTCGGTGATGCCGGCATCCTGCTGCTGGGACGCGGCAATATTTGCCTTGGTCTGGGCGTAAGCATTCTTGAGCTCAATGAAGATGGACTTGATCGTGTTATAGATCTGGATAGCCTGCATTGCGCCGTACCAGCCGGCGAGAGCGCCGACCGCCACAGTGGCAACTTTGCCGGCCTTGTTCTGGCCGTCCCAGTAATAGGAGACCGACTGGGACAGAGTCAAACCATCCTGGTGCATCAGGATGAGGCCGCCAACGGCTGTGCCGAGGGCTGCTTTGCCCATCAGCTGGGCAAAGTTGATCGTAAAGTTGACCACAGACTGAAGCAGGGCCTCAGGATGAAATTCGATGAGATAAGAGCCTATCTGGATGGCGCCGCCATCAATATAGGTCATTTCATCGGCAGAGAGGGCAGTGTAGGATGCCGGCATCAGCGGACTCTGATATGTAAGTTCCATAGTGGGAATGCTCCTTTCGCACATGCGCTCCGTCCACAGACGGGGACTAAGTTACCTGAATTATAGCATAACTGCCCAAAAACAACAAGAGAGCGAAAAAAGATAATTGGAACGGGATTTGGGGCTCCGAAACGGAAAATCCAGGAGAAACAAACGAAAAAACGATAAAATATAAAGAGCAAAGCAGGCCGGAGACTCCGAAAAAATGTTGTGTGAAATTTGAAGAAAAACGCAAAAACAGCAGCGCCCCGGCTGCTGTCCGGTGAGGGGACGGCAGGCAGGGCGCTGCTGCTATCAGGATGAATCGGAGAAAAATGGGGAAAGCTTAAAGTTCTTCGCCCGGCACACGGTGGTACAGTGCGGTCAGCTCAGCGATGTGAGCGCTGAGGGCCGGGGTGAGCGGCTGGGTGAGCCGCCACTGCCAGTTGGCACCCTGGGTGCTGGGGGTATTGATGCGGGCCTCAGCGTCCAGATGGAGCCAGTCGGCCAGCGGGATGACCGCCATGTCCGACACGCAGGAAAGGCAGGCGCAGATCATGGCCTCAGTGAGGTCTTCGGGTGCGCAGCGCAGGTAGCGGCAGGCATAGGCCACATCCTCGGCGCTGGCGCTCTGACGCCAGCCCTCGGCGGTCACGTTGTCGTGGGTGCCGGTGTAGACCACACTGTTGCGGGGGTAGGTGTAGGGCAGGTAGTTGCCCGGCTCGCGGCTGTCGAAGGCGAACTGCATGATCTTCATGCCCGGGTAGCCGCTTGCGGCCAGCATGGCCTTGACCTCGGGGGTCAGATAGCCCAGGTCCTCGGCGATGATGCCGCCCTCGCCCAGCGCCTTGTGCATGGCGTCGATGAAAGCGCGGTCAGGGCCTTTCTCCCAGTGACCGCCCGCAGCGGTCTTGTTCCCGGCGGGGATGGAGTAGTAGCTCTCGAAGCCCCGGAAATGGTCGATGCGGACAACGTCGTAGATGGAAGTGGCGTGCTTGATGCGCCGCTTCCACCAGCGGAAGTCCTCGGCCTTGTGGCGGGGCCAGTCGTAGAGCGGGTTGCCCCAGAGCTGACCGTCGGCGGCAAAGGCGTCGGGCGGACATCCGGCAACGCTGGTCAGGTGGACGGCGCCGTCGGTCTGGAACAGCTCCGGGTGGGTCCAGAGGTCGCTGGAATCGGGGCTGACGTAGATGGGAATGTCGCCCACCAGCTGGATGCCGTGGCTGTTGGCATAGGCCTTGAGGGCGTTCCACTGGGTATAGAAGAAGAACTGCACGGCTTTGTAGTAGTCCACCTCGGCGGCCAGCCGCTCTTTGGCGGCGGCGAGGGCCGCAGGCTCCCGGGTGCGCAGGTCGTCGGGCCAGTCGGCGAGACCGGCCTGCCCCCGCTCGGCCTTGACGGCCATGAAGAGGGCATAATCCTCGAGCCAGCCGCTCTGGGCTTCACAGAAAGCCTCATAGGCCGGGGCAGGGGAAGCCAGCAGCCGGTCGGCCGCTTTATGGAGCACCACGGGCCGCTGCCGGTAGAGCGCACCGTAATCGACGGGACCCACCGGCTGGGGCGCGGGCAGCTCAGCCTCGGTGAGGAGGCCGTCCGCTGCCAGCAGACGGAAATCGATAAAGTAGGGGTTGCCGGCAAAGGCAGAAAAGCTCTGGTAGGGGCTGTCCCCGTAGCCCGTAGGGCCGATGGGGAGTATCTGCCAGTAGGTCTGCTTTGCGGCCGCAAGGAAATCGACGAAGGCAAAGGCTTCATCTCCCAGCGTGCCGATGCCGTAAGGACCCGGCAGGCTGAAGACGGGCATCAGAATGCCGCTTGCACGCATGGCTGGAACCTCCTTGCTTTAGCCCTTGACAGCACCTGCCACGACACCCTCGATGATGTACTTCTGGCAGGTCATGTAAAGGATGATGATGGGGATGATGGCGATGATGATGCAGGCCATCATGGGGGCCAGCTCGACGCGGCCATAGCCGCCGCGGAAATACTGGATGGCCATGGGAATGGTGCGGTACTTCTTGATGTCCAGCACCAGCGTGGGCAGCAGGTAGTCGTTCCAGACCCACATCGTCTCAAGGATGGCGGTGGAGATCATGGTGGGCTTGAGGATGGGGAAGACGATCTTGAAGAAGATCTGGATGGGGTTGCAGCCGTCGATCATGGCAGCCTCTTCGATCTCGATGGGGACGCTCTTCATGAAGCCGGTGAACATGAACACGGCCAGACCGGCACCGAAGCCCAGATAGATGATGCAGATGTTCCAGGGGGTGTTCAGCTTGAGGGTGTCGGCGGTCTTGGACAGGGTGAACATGACCATCTGGAAGGGGACGACCATGGAGAAGACGATGAGCAGATTCATGAACTTGCTCAGCTTGTTGTTCACGCGGGTAAGGTACCAGCCGGTCATAGAGCAGCACAGCAGGATGAGGGCCACGCTGGACACGGTGATGACGAGGCTGTAGCCAAGGCTGGACAGAAAGCCCATCTTGGTGACGCCGTAGATGTAGTTGCTGAGGCCCGCGAAGGTCTCAGCCGTAGGCAGCTTGAAGACGGTGGAAGTGGTGAAGGTGCCTTCAATTTTCAGGCTGTTCTGCAAGATCAGGACGATGGGGTAGATCCAGAGCAGGCACAGCAGGCTCATGATGACAGTGAGGATGTTGTCCCACATTTTTTTATCTTTCGGCATTACTGCTGCACCTCCTTGGAGCGGGTAAACTTGAGCTGGATGAGCGAGATGACCACGACGATGAGGAAGAACACCGCGGCCTTTGCCTGGCCGATGCCCTTCCACTGAGCACCGGAGCGGCCATAGAAGGTGTTGTAGATATTCAGGGCCAGCATCTCACTGGCGTTGGCAGGCTCACCGGCGGTCAGGGCCACGTTCTGGTCGAACAGCTTGAAGCTGTTGGTCAGGGTGAGGAAGGTGCAGATGGTGACGCTGGGCATGACCATCGGGATCTTGATCTTGAACAGGATCTCACGGTCATTTGCGCCGTCGATCTTCGCAGCCTCGATGAGGTCGCCGGGGACGCTCTGCAGACCCGCGACGTAGATGATCATCATGTAGCCGATCTGCTGCCAGCACATCAGGATGACCAGACCGACGAAACCGGCCTTGGCGTCCAGCGCCAGCAGAGGCCTCTGCAGGTTGGCCAGCACACCGTTGAGCAGGATCTGCCAGATGTAGCCCAGCAGGATGCCGCCGATAAGGTTCGGCATGAAGTAGACGGTGCGGAAGAGGTTGGTGCCGCGGATGCCGCGGGTGAGCACCAGCGCGATGGCGAAGGCGCAGACATTGATGAGGACGGTGGACACCACGGTGAACGCCGCCGTAAAGCTGAAGGCGTGGAGGAAGGTCTCGTCCGAAAAGACGTTGATGTAGTTCTGCAGGCCCACGAAGGTGGTCTTGCTCACGGTGGTGAAACGCTGGAAGGAAAGATAGATGCCCCAGATGAAGGGCCAGATGAAGCCGATGATGAACGCCAGCAGGGTGGGCAGTACGAACACCGGCCAATATTTACTGATGGCCTTTTGCATGATATACCTCCTGAAAAAGAAGGAGAGGCGGGCGAACACATCGCCCGCCTCCCCGTTATCCAGCTATTGCGGAAGAAAGGGAACGCTTAGCCGTTGGCCAGCTTGTACTCCTTGGCCCAGCCGTCCACAAAGGCGGTGACCACATCGTCCCAGCTGCCGGTGCCTGCTGCATAAGCAGTCAGTGCAGAGCCGACGCCGTTCTTCCACTCCTCGGAAGGCATGGTGGAGAAGCACCAGTCAACGCTGGTCTTGCCCTCAGCAACGTAATCGTTGGCGATGCCGATGAGGGGGTTGGTGGAGTCCTTGGCGGCCTTGAAGGGGATGACGAAGCCCATCTTGTCAGCCATCGCGCTGGTGCCGGCCTCAGAGGTGACACACCAGTACAGGAAGTCCAGAGTAGCCTGAATGTCCTCATCGGAGGAGGTGTTGTTGACGCACCAGAAGTTCTCGGAGCCGGTGCACAGGCCCTGGTTCTCCTCGCCCTCAGCGCCGATGTAGATGGGCAGCATACCCAGGTTGTCGTCGCCCAGATCCTTCACGTCATTGTAAGCCCAGGTGCCGTTCTGGTAGAAGACGGCCTTCTTGCCCACGAACTCAGCCACGGCGTCGTTGCCGGTCTTGGAAGCCAGCAGCTTGGGGTCACAGGTAGAGTCGGTGATGTACAGGTCCCAGATCTTCTTGTAGTTGTCGAGGTAGGTGCCCTTGATGGCGTCGGTGGAGCCGATGCCGTCAGCCTTGTACTCGTAGTAGATGGGCAGGTTTGCCAGATGGGTCTTGAAGCGCCAGTCGGAAGAACCGTCCATGCCGGCGGAGGTGAAAGCACCCTCGACGCCCAACTCAGCCTTGCGGGCCTGAATGTCGTCGGCGACCTTCTTCAGGTCATCGAAGCCCTTGATGTCGTCCTGGGTGTAGCCGGCGGCGGTCAGCAGCTCCTTATTGTAAATGATGCCGTAGGTCTCGATGACGTAAGCGATGCTGGTAACGGCGTCGCCGTCCTTCAGTGCAAAGGAGTCGCTGGTCAGCTCACCGTACAGCTTGCTGTCGGAGAGGTCCAGGCAGTAATCTTTCCAGTTTGCCAGACCCACAGGGCCGTTGACCTGGAACAGGGTGGGAGCCTCGCTCTTCTCCATCTCGCTCATCAGGGTGGTCTCGTACTGGCCGGAAGCAGCGGTGACAACGGTCACAGGCACGCCGGTCTCCTTGGTGTACTCAGCGGCCAGATCCTGCCAATCCTGATCCTGCTCGGGCTTGAAGTTCAGGTAGTAGACCTTGCCGGCAGCTGCGGGAGCGGCAGAAGCTGCGGTAGAACTGGCGGTGGAAGCAGCGGTGCTGCTGGAGGAACCACCGCAGGCAGCCAGACCGAGGGCCGCAGCAGAAGCGCCGGCGACTTTCAGGAAATTACGACGAGAGATCATTTTTTCATAATTGTTCTCCTTCTTCATCATGTGATATACACATTCCGCCTGGCAGCGGAAATGAGACAAAATAAATCAGACAGCCCTTACGCTCTCACCGACCTGCAGCTCAGGCTGGAGGGTGATCTTCTGGGCCGGGGCGCCATGCTCGATCTGCCGCACCAGCAGCTCGATGCTCTGGAGCGCGATCTGCTCGCCGGGCTGGACGATGGTGGTCATCACCGGCACGCAGTAGCGGGACATCGAGATGCCGTCGAAGCCGATGACCGATACATCCTCCGGCACCCGGAACCCGGCGCTCACCAGCGCCCGGATGGCACCGAAAGCGATGACATCGCTCATGGCGAACAGGGCGGTGAACTCAGCCCGGCGGGCCAGCAGGCTGTTCATGGCATGGTAGGCAGACTCGAAATCGTAGTTGGACAGGCCGTAGAGCCGGTCGTCAAAGGTGAGCCCGGCATCCTCCATGGCGTCCTGTGCGCCAAGGCGGCGCATCCGACTGGGGTAACTGGTGGCCGGACCGCCGAGAACGGCTATCTTCCGGTGGCCCTGCGCGATGAGGTGGGAGACGGCGGTGCGGGCCGCAGCCCGGTCATCCACGCCCACCATCGAGAGGTTCGGGAAATCCAGCTCGTCGGAGACCAGCGTCGTCAGCACCGAGGGGACGGCGATGTTCGCAAAGCCCTGCTGGAAGTTCGCCACGCTGCCGCCGAGGAATATCATGCCCTTGGGCTTTATCTCCCGCAGAATCTTTTGGGCGGCGTCTATCTCGTTGGCATTCTCGTCCAGATAGGAGACGATGCCGCTGTACCCGTAGAGGGTCGCGGCCCGCTGCAGCTGAACGAGGAAGTCCGAGAAGAAGAGGTTCCGGGTGCCCTTGACCACAAAGACGAGGCTGCGGGACTGCTGGATCTTCAGCTGCCGGGCGTTGGTGTTCGGCACGAAGCCCGACTCCCGCATCATCTGGAGCACCTTTTCCTTCGTTTCGGGACGCACATCCGGCCGGTCGTTGATGACGCGGGAGATGGTGCTGACGGAACAGCCGCTCAGACGGGCAATGTCTTTGATGGTCATGTTCGGCATCCCGGGAAGCACCTCTCTTTCGGTCGAAGTTCTGGTTTTTACTGAAATCGTGCGGGAACGATGTCGGGAACGGTTTCAGTGACTATAGTATGGCATAATTTGTGGAATAAATCAATAACCCTGAAACACTTTTGGCGGAATTGCATAACAAATCGACCCTCCTTTGTGCAGGTTGATTTGCCCGCAGAGCGAAAAGCAAATTGATTTCCGGTAATTCCCGGTACGCATCAGAACCTCCCGGGACGACCGTACTCTTTTGTAACTTTTGGAGCAAAAAATCGCGTTCTTATGCAGGATGGATACAAGCTGAACCGACGGGCCGGAGCAAAAATAAGCCGAAAAAATCCCGGTATCCCTGCCGCCGGAGCGGAAAGGATACCGGGAATCAGATCTCTGGGGTTTACTCGGCGCGCAGAGCTTTGACGGGGTTGCACTTGGCTGCGCCGCGGGCCGGGATGATGCCGGCCAGAATGGTGAGCAGGGTAGCCAGTGCCACGAGGAAGAGGGCTGCATCCACGGGCAGGGAGGCAACGAGGGTCGAAGTGCCGGAGACCTTCTGGATGATGATGTTTCCGGGGATGAGCAGTATCTCGCTGAGGACGATGCCCATGACGCCCGAGCAGAGGCCGATGATGAAGGTCTCTGCGTTGAACACCTCGGAGACGTTCCGCTTGGAAGCGCCGATGGCGCGCAGGATGCCGATCTCCTTCCGGCGCTCGAGGACGCTGATATAGGTGATGACGCCGATCATGATGGAGGAGACGACCAGCGAGATGGAGACGAAGGCCACCATCATGCTGCTTATCATGTCCACGATCTCGGTCACGCTGGTCATCAGGGTACCCACGAGGTCGGTGTACTGCACCATTTTTTCGTCTTCACCCTTTGCAGACATCCCGGCGTTGTAGGCATCCAGCTTTTCCAGGATGGAGGCCTTGCTGGCGAAGTCCTTCGGATAGATCTTGATCTGGCTGGGGGAGGCCTCGTCCGCGTAGCCGAAGGCCGTCAGGTTGGCCTCATAGGTGGCGGAAGAGGAGCGGAGGGTGGAGCGCATCAGCTCGGTCAGCTCGGAGGCGGTCATGTTGAGCTGGATGGCCTTCTTGAAAGCCGACGCGTCGATCTTGATGGCGTTCTCCATCTGGCTGCTCAGCTTGCCGATGTTCTGCTGGATGGCCGTCTTGAGCTGGGACTGTATCTGGTCCTGGAAGGTGACGATGCCCTTCTGGATGGCAGCGTCCAGCTGGCTTTTCAGCACCTCTGTGATTTGGTCGGAGTAGGTCTCCATCACGGTCTGGATGGTGGTCTGCAGAGCGCTCGAGAGCTGGCCCTGCAGCTTGTCCGGGTCAACGAGGTCTTTCATGGACTCGGCCATCAGCTTCTGGAACTGCTCCGACTTGAGGTAGGCAGAAAAGCTCCACTTCTTGAAGTTGAGGATGCCGTTGCCGATGATATATTTCTTATAGTCCTTGAACACCTTCTGCACGAGGTCCTGCAGAGCCTCCGGCGAGACGGAGAGGTCCAGCTCTGCAAAGGCGTCGCTGAGGTCGATGTCGGGCAGCTCGTCGATGTCGAGGGAGAGATCCGAGAAGTCGATGAGGCTGCTCAAATCGAAACTGCCGCTGCTGAGGTCGAAGGCACCGTTCAAATCGAAGTCGAGGGCATCGGCATCAAAAGAGAAGGCATTCTTGAGGGCGTCGGTGTCGATGGAGAAGAGGCTGGTCAAATCGAAGTCGCGGAGGCTCTCGGCCTTGCCGAAGCTCTCGCCGGTGAGGACGTTGGTGGCGGGGTCGGCCATCTGCTGCTTCACGATGTCGCTGTCGGCAGCGTCCTTCATGACCTTCTCGGTCAGGGAGGCGGGGTAGGCGATGCCGGAGGTGAGCATGGAAGCGGAGGCGGTGTAATCCGGCTGGACGATGCCCACGATGGTGATGTCCTCACCGTTCTCCACCAGCTGCTTCATATAGTCCTTGTCGTCGGCCTTGCTCTTCCAGATGCCGTAGGTGTCGTCGTAGACGTAGGTGTCGGCGCTGTTCACCAGTTTGAACTTCAGGCCCATCAGCTCGTCGTAGCTGTAGGTGCGGAAATCGCTGGGAACATCGACGTTCTGGTTCTGGGCAAACTGCTGTATCATCTTGTCCAGCTCGGCGGAGTCCCGCAGACCCATGGAGTAGAGGGCGTAGTCGGTCACAGTGCCGTATTTGCTCAGCACGGCGACACATTCGGTAGGCTTTTCGGGCCAGCGGCCGGCCTTGACTTCGTACTGGGACTTATAAAGGTCACTGTTGGCGGGCAGCTGATAGAAAACGCTGGTGTTGCTGCCCACGCTGTTCATCAGGCTGGTGGTGACGGAGGTGGAGCCGGAACCCGAGCTTCCCAGACCCAGCATCGAGAGGGTGGAGTCCGGGTTGACCTGATGCACACTGCCGTCGGCGTCCTGCCGGTAGATCTGGGGCGAGACGCTGTAGGAATACTCGATGGAGGTGGCGTCATCCGCAATGGTGGACTCGTCGCTGTCGAGATATTTCTTTAAGGAAGTGAGGTCGTTGGACGTCAGGCCCGACACCATCTTGGTGATGAGCTGGCGGACCGAGACCATTCCCTCCGCGCCGCCGGAGGTGTCCTTTTTGCCGTCCTCGTCGGTGGGCAGGCCGGTGGCTGTGGTGCCGCCGCTGCTGCCCGAGGACAGAAAGCTCGTGATGTCCACGCCGCTGCTCAGGATCTGCAGCGGGTATTCGCTCAGGGTGGAGCGCTCCATGTCGGCGATATAGGCGTTGACGCCGGTGGACAGCGAGATGATGAGGGCGATGCCGATGATGCCGATGCTGCCCGCGAAGGCTGTGAGCAGGGTGCGGGCCTTTTTGGTGCGCAGGTTGTTGAAGCTCAGGGCCAGCGAGGTGAGCCACGACATGGACGAACGGCCCATGTTCTTGTGGACGGGAGGGGCAAGCTTTGTGTCGTCCGGCTCGAAGGGGCGGGTATCGTCGGTGACAGCGCCGTCCCGCAGACGGACGATGCGGTTGGCATACTGCTCCGCCAGTTCGGGGTTGTGGGTGACCATGACTACGAGGCGGTCTTTTGCCACATCCTTCAGCAGCTCCATGACCTGGATGCTCGTCTCGCTGTCCAGTGCGCCGGTGGGCTCGTCGGCCAGCAGGATGTCGGGATTGTTGACGAGGGCGCGGGCGATGGCCACGCGCTGCATCTGGCCGCCCGACATCTCGGTGGGGCGCTTGTGGAGCTGGTCCCCCAGGCCCACCTGCCGCAGCGCCTCGGCGGCACGGCGGCGGCGCTCAGCGCCCGACACGCCCGAGATGGTCAGGGCCAGTTCGACGTTGGCGAGGACGGTCTGGTGGGGGATGAGATTATAGCTCTGGAACACGAAGCCGACGGTGTGGTTGCGGTAGGAGTCCCAGTCCCGGTCGGTGTAGCGGCGGGTGGAGATGCCGTTGATGATGAGCTCGCCGCTGTCGTAGCGGTCGAGGCCGCCGATGATGTTGAGCAGCGTGGTCTTGCCCGAGCCGCTGGGGCCGAGGATGGCGACAAATTCGCTGTCGCGCAGGTTGAGGCTGACCCCGTTGAGCGCTGCCTGCGTCAGATCGCCGGTGGTGTATTTCTTTTCGATATTGATAAGCTGAAGCATTGGCCTGCCTTTCCGGCAGCAGAACGGGGAAGTGTCTGCTGGCCTATTCCGCCCGGCGTTTGTGGACGGAGAGGGAAACATGGTATCTGCTTGATTTTATCAGAAGAATATGAACAATTTATGTCGTAGCGGGTGCCAAGTTCTGTGTTTTCTGCCGAAGGATGGAAAAGCGCTGCATCCTGCGCGGAAAAGCGTCCCAAATCAGGAGGATGCGGCAGATGTGTCTTGATTTTTGGAGCGGTTGATGGTATTCTTGAGACAGTATCCATGTTAATATTTTCAGTGTTCCAAATTTCGACGAAAACTGACGCAAATTTGTCGTTGCAACTCCTTTCGACGCTCCATACACTTTTATACAAGATAGTATGAAGCAGTTTGTCCGGCATAAGTGGAAGGGCCGGACAGATGGGGCAAGGAGGATGCAGAATGAAACAGGATGTCCCGTTGGTGAGGAGATTTTCGACGCTGGAACCGTATCAGGAGGCGTATACCCTTGCCTGTTCTCTGGAGACGGAGGGACAGGGCTGCTGGCTGACCGTGAGCCGGACAAAGGCTCCGGACGACCCGGCAGACACAGCCCGTACATGGGTCCCGGCCCCGGAAGAGGAGTGCGGACGGCTGCTGCAGTTTTTGTATGAGAATTCGGTCCAGCCGGAGCTGTGGCAGGATGTTATTTCCTGCTGGTATCCGCAGGCGAAGCAGGCAGAACACCTGCAGGAAGGGAGGCGCGTCGTGTGAGCTATGAGGAACAGAACGTCATATGGCGCGTAGCGCTGGCCAGCTATGACCCCAGAGAGATGCGGGTATGGACGCGCTATCTCGAGGAGCGCAACCCGGCCATCCGCTGCACGGGCTACCGCAGCAGCCGGCCGCTGCTGGAACGGCTCGAGCAGGGCGATGTGGACGTTCTGGTGCTGGGCGGCAGGCTGGAGGACATGGACAGCATCCGGTTCCTGCCCAGGATACGCGGCCTTGCCCGCAAGCCTCTGGTGCTTCTGCGGGACGACGGACGCAACGAGAAGTCGGCAGTGGAGAGCCTGAGTCAGGAGGATGCATGCTACCTCATCCGTCAGGCCACACTGGAAGATATGCTGCAGGAGCTGCGCGCCCCGGCCCACCGCCCGGCGGAGAGCCTGGAAAAACGCTGCGAGCGCATCTATCGTAGCTGGGGCGTGAGCACCTGCGACGCCAACAAGCGCTACCTGACCGGTGCGCTTCGGGTGATGATGGGCTCCGACCACCGTCTGGCCATCCGCAAGGAGATATTAGGGCCGGTGGCGGAGGAATACGGTCTCACCGTTGCGGCTGTGGACAGCGCCCTCCGGCGGCTGCTGGAGACGCTGGACGAGACCGGTACCCAGACATGGCGGGATTTTCGAAAAGAGTATGGCTTAGAGCGCAGGAAGGTGACCATCGGCCGCCTGCTTTATGCGCTGGAAAGTAGACTGAGTCAGCAGTGAGGTGCTGACCACACGACGCGGAGGTAGAGCAGAATGCGCAGGCGAAACGATGGAGCAGGAGCCTCCCCTCAGGAGGAGTTTGGGGATGTGTGCTTCCATGCCCTTGGCATCATCGACCAGAACCGGGAGTATCTGCAGATGCATCTGCTGGCGTCGGCCGACCTGCCCACCCGGCAGGCACTTTCAGACATCCAGATAGAGTCTGCCCGGCTGGACCGCACGGTACGCAATGCCATAACACTTTATCAGCTGGAAAATGAAGAGCTGAGCGAGCTGCAGCCTCTGGACCTGTGCGGTCTGCTGGAAAAGGCGGGCCGTCTGGCCCCGGACATCCGGCGGTCGCTGGAAATAACGCTCACGGCGGAGAGCGGGGGCATCGAGCACTGCGCCGTCATGGGCGTCCCCGATGAGGCCGAACAGCTGCTGCTCCACCTCATCTCCAACGCGCTGCGGGCCTGCGATGCAGGCGGCAGGGTGTGGGTGAGCCTGAAACAGAAAAAGACGGGCGTCGCGCTCCGGGTAGAAGACGACGGCTGCGGCCTGATGGAGGAAGACCCCATCGAGAACAACCGCCGCTTCCTCAGCGGCGCAAAGCTGGGCCTCCGCATCTGCAAGCTCATCTGCCGCCGTGCAGGCTGGAAGCTGACGCTGACGGCCCGGCCGGGCGGCGGCACCCGGGCGCAGGTGGTGTTCCCGCTGGCCTCCTGCGAGGACATCCCGCCGGAAATGGAACTCCACTCCGACGAGGAGAACGACATCTGCGCAGCGCGGTTCGCAAGCCGGGCGGCACAGGAGCTCCTTCTGCTGCGGAGATATTGAACGAGACAAAAAGGCATCTGCAATGCGGCCGGGACGGCGCAGCGCGGATGCCTTTGCTTTGTGTGCGGGACAGGGAAGAGAGCGGAAAAATTGACAGACGGTAAAGAATCTTAGCAGAAACAGCCCGAAACTCACAGAAAAGTTTGCGAAATTAACAAAATGTTTAACTTTGAAAGGTGATTTTACTGTTTCTAAGGTGTAAAATAATCCCGAATGATTGATTGTCAGCCGGATTTGGTTTATAATACGCATGTATGCGAGTCTGAGATTTGATTCGTTAGCAAACAACTTCTGCCCGGGCCGGAGAGTCCTGTGTGCAGAGGGAGAGTGCATTGTCCTTCAGGAGGAAAAACAACTGTGAGAGTAGGTCTTGACATCGGCAGCACTACCATCAAATGCGTGGTGCTGGATGAAAACGATACCCTTTTATATTCGACGTATGAGCGCCACTACAGCCACATTCTGGAGAAGGCGCAGGAGCTGCTGCGCCGCATCGACGCAGAGCAGCTGCATGGCCGGAAAGCGCTGCTCAGCATCTCCGGCTCCGCCGGCATGGGCCTGGCCGACAGCTGCGGCGTGCCTTTCGTGCAGGAGGTGTTCTCCACCCGCGTGGCGGTCAAAAAGTTCGTCCCTGCGACGGACTGCGTCATCGAGCTGGGCGGTGAGGATGCAAAGATCCTGTTCCTGACCAACGGCACCGAAGTCCGGATGAACGGCAGCTGCGCCGGCGGCACGGGCGCTTTCATCGACCAGATGGCGACGCTGCTCAAGATGAGTGCCGATGAGATGAACAAGGCGGCCGAGCAGGCCACCCGTACATACACCATCGCATCCCGCTGCGGCGTTTTCGCCAAGAGCGACGTGCAGCCCCTCATCAATCAGGGCGCAAAGACCGAGGACATCGCGGCCAGCATCTACAAGGCCGTGGTCAACCAGACCATCGCCGGTCTGGCACAGGGACGCCCCATCCAGGGCAATATCCTCTATCTGGGCGGTCCGCTGACCTTCAGCACCGTGCTGCGCAAGAGCTTCGACGAGGCACTGGGCGTCACCGGCACCTGCCCCGAGAACAGCCTGCTCTACGTCGCGCTGGGCGCTGCCCTCTACGCCGACAAGGAGTTCGTCCTCTCGGACGTGGCCGCTGCGCTGGATGAGTACGCCGCCACGGCGACCTACGCCAGCGAGCCGCCCCTTTTCGCCAGCAAGGAAGAGTACGAGGCATTCCATGCCCGCCATATGTCCCACAGCGTGCCGCGGGTGGCGTTCAGCGCCCAGTGCGGCCCGGTGCATATCGGCATCGACTCCGGCTCCACCACCGTCAAGCTGGTGGTCGTGGACGAGCAGAGCCAGATCCTCTACACCAACTATCAGCCGAACCTCGGCAACCCGCTGCCCCTTATCCGGCAGCAGCTGCTGAAAATCTATAAAGAGCACCCCGGACTCAAGGTGGCCAGCGTGACCACCACCGGCTACGGCGAAGAGCTGGTCAAGAACGCCTTCCGCTGCGACTTCGGCCTCGTGGAGACCGTGGCCCACTTCACGGCAGCAAAATACTTCATGCCGGACGTGGACTTCATCATCGACATCGGCGGTCAGGACATGAAGTGCTTCAAGATCGAGGATGGTGCCATCAGCAACATCTTCCTGAACGAAGCCTGCTCTTCCGGCTGCGGCAGCTTTTTGCAGACCTTCGCGCAGGCACTGGGCTACGACGTCAAGGAGTTCGCGGCCCTCGGCCTCTTCGCCGACCGCCCCGTGGATCTGGGCAGCCGCTGCACCGTCTTTATGAACAGCTCGGTCAAGCAGGCCCAGAAGGACGGCGCGTCCATCGAGAATATCTCGGCGGGCCTGTCCATCAGCGTCGTCAAGAACGCGCTGTACAAGGTCATCCGTGCGTCCAGCCCCGAAGAGCTGGGCCGGAAGATCGTCGTGCAGGGCGGTACCTTCTACAATGAGGCCGTCCTCCGCGCCTTTGAGAAGGAGATGGGCGTCGAGGTCATCCGCCCCGACATCGCCGGTCTGATGGGCGCTTACGGTGCGGCCCTCTTCGGTCTGCGCCAGTGCCGCAAGAACGGCCAGACCACCTCCGCCATGATGAGCGAGGAAGAGCTGGAGAACTTCGACCAGAAAGTCGTCAGCGTCAAGTGCGGCGGCTGCGGCAACCACTGCCAGCTCACCGTCAACACCTTCGCCGATGGCCGCAAGTTCATTTCCGGCAACCGCTGCGACAAGCCCGTCACCGGCAAGAGCGAGGACAACAGCCTCAACCTCTACGCCTACAAGCAGCAGCTTCTGGCCGGCTATAAGCCCGTGGCCGGTAAGCGCGGCTCCATCGGCATCCCGCTCTGCCTGAATATGTACGAGCTGCTGCCGTTCTGGCACTCCTTCTGGACAAAGCTGGGCTTTGCCGTCCACACCAGCCCGGTGTCCAGCCGCGGCCTCTATCTGGCCGGTCAGGTTACCATCCCCAGCGACACCGCCTGCTTCCCGGCCAAGCTCAGCCATGGCCACATCAAGGCCCTGACCCAGATGCATCTGGACGCCATCTTCTACCCCTGCCTGACCTACAACATCGACGAGGGTCTGGGCGACAACCACTACAACTGCCCCGTCGTGGCCTACTATCCCGAAGTCCTCGCCGGCAACTGCCCCGAGCTGGAAGGCCAGAAGTTCATCTACGACTACGTCGGCATCCACCGTCCGAAGGATTTCGTCCACAAGATGGCGAAGGACGTGCTGCCCAAGTATTTCGGCGGCATCTCCGAGAAGGAAGTGCAGGAGGCTGCCAACGCCGCCTACGCCGAGTATGAAGCCCACATGGCACAGATCCGGGTCAAGGGCAGCGAGATCATGGATGAGGCCCGCCGTCAGGGCAGGCGGATCATCGTGCTGGCCGGACGCCCCTACCATGTGGACCCGGAGATCAACCACGGCATCGACCGCCTCATCACCCGCCACGGCGCGGCGGTGGTCACCGAGGACAGCATCTCCAACCGGGTGGAGAAGTTCCCCACCAGTGTGCTGAACCAGTGGACCTACCACAGCCGCCTGTATGCCGCCGCCAAGTACTGCACCACCCAGAAGGATATGGACCTGGTGCAGTTGGTGTCCTTCGGCTGCGGCGTGGACGCCATCACCACCGATGAGACCCGCGAGATCCTGCAGGAGGGCGGCAAGCTCTACACCCAGCTGAAAATTGACGAAATTACAAACCTGGGTGCTGTCAATATCCGCCTGCGCAGCCTGTTCGCCGCGCTGGATGAGCGAGACGAAGATAAGAAGTAACATAGGAGGAACCTATGGAATACAATTACCCCAAATTCACCCCGGAGATGAAGAAGACTCACACCATCCTCATCCCCAACATGGCCATCACCCAGTTCCGCCTGCTGGAATACGCCCTGCGCTACGACGGCTACAAGTGCGAGATCCTTGGCAACTGCGGCAGCGCTGTGGCGCAGCTGGGCCTGAAATATGTCCACAACGACACCTGCTATCCGGCACTGCTGGTCATCGGCCAGTTCCTCGACGCGCTGAACAGCGGCAAGTACGACCTCGAGCACACGGCCCTGCTCATCACCCAGACGGGCGGCGGCTGCCGTGCCTCCAACTACATCCACCTGCTCCGCAAGGCGCTGGTCAAGGCAGGCTATCCGAACATCCCGGTGGCCAGCCTGAACTTCTCGGGCCTCGAGAAGGACAGCGGCTTCCAGATGACTCTGCCTCTGGCCCGCCGGGCCATTGCCAGCGTGTTCTACGGCGATATGCTCTGCGCCCTGCGCAATCAGGTCGCTCCGTATGAGAACGAGAAGGGCGCTGCCGATAAGATGGTAGACCTCTGGGTCGAGCGTCTGGGCCGTGTGCTGCTGGCGGGCAAGGGCTTCACCTCCCGCGAGATGAAGCACACCTTCCCCTCATCGCAAGGGACTTCAAATCCATTCCCGTCACCCGTGTGCCGAAGGTCAAAGTCGGCGTCGTGGGCGAAATTTACGTCAAGTACAGCCCGCTGGGCAACAACGACCTGCAGAAGTTCCTCGAGAGCCAGAACTGCGAGGTCAACTTCCCGGGTCTGATGGGCTTCGTGCAGTACTGCATCTTCAACATGGGTGAGGACCATGTCCTCTACGGCGGCAAGCTGGCCATGAAGATGGGGACCGACCAGCTGCTCAACTGGCTGGACAGCGTGGAGCGCTCCATGCTCAAGGCCGAGGCCGACGCCGGGTTCTACGCTCCCGGCCCCTTCAAGGAGCTGGTGGAAAAGCCCGAGGGCATCATCTCGCTGGGTGCCAAGATGGGCGAGGGCTGGCTGCTGACGGCTGAGATGATCGAGCTGGTACAGGGCGGTTACGGCAACATCGTCTGCGCACAGCCTTTTGGCTGCCTGCCGAACCACATCGTGGGCAAGGGCATGGTAAACAAGATCCGCGCGATGTACCCCAGCGCCAACATCACCCCCATCGACTACGACCCCAGCGCCACCAGGGTCAATCAGGAGAACCGCATCAAACTGATGCTGGCCGTAGCAAAGGAGCGTCTGAACACCCCTGCCGAGGCGAAGCCCCTGACCGCCGAGGAGATCGCGGGCGGTGCGCCCGGCCTGTCCCACGTCTGAGAAACTACAGAAGAAACAAAGAAGCCGCACGGTACAGTTTTTCGCTGTACTGTGCGGCTTTTCTTATGCGCCGGAGCGCTTATTTCTTGTGATACTTGCGGTCTTCCTGCTCATAGGCGGGCTCGCAGGTGAGGTACATCCCCAGACGCTTGATGGTGTCCGTATCCACGCTGGACAGGATGACCGTGGAGTGCATGTCGCAGCCCTTGAGCTTGGAGAGCTGCTGCAGAGCGACAGCAGCCGTCTCATTCTCGGCGGCAGAGCTGGACAGCGCGATCAGGATCTCGTCGGTGTGCAGGCGGGGATTCCGGCTGCCGAGGTAGTTGGTCTTGAGGGTCTGGATGGGCTCGATGGCGCGGGCGGAGACCAAATCGATCTCATGGTCGATGCCGGCCAGCTTCTTGAGGGCATTGAGCAGGGCAGAAGAGGCTGCGCCCAGCAGGGGACCGTTCTTGCCGGTGACGACGGTGCCGTCCGGCAGCTCGATGGCGGCAGCGGGTGCGCCGCCGGTGCGCTCGGCCGCGGCGTGAGCCTGCTTTTCCACGGCACGGTCGCCGACAGCCAGACCGGCCTGATTCAGCAGCAGCTCCAGCTTGAAGATCTCACTGTCCACGTTCTTGCCGGTCTTGTGGTCGCAGAGAGCCTTGAAGTAGCGGCGGATGATCTCGCTGCGGGAGGCCTCGCGGCAGGCTTCGTCGTCCACGATGCAGTTGCCGGCCATGTTCACACCCATGTCCGTGGGGGACTTGTAGGGGCTCTTGCCCGCGATGAGCTCGAACATCGCGTTGACCACCGGGAAGATCTCGATGTCGCGGTTGTAGTTGACGGTGGTGACGCCGTAGGCCTCCAGATGGAAGGGGTCGATCATGTTCACGTCGTTCAGGTCGGCGGTAGCGGCCTCGTAGGCGAGGTTGACTGGGTGCTTGAGGGGCAGGTTCCAGATGGGGAAGGTCTCGAACTTGGCATAACCGGCCTTGACGCCCCGCTTGTGCTCGTGGTAGAGCTGGGACAGGCAGGTGGCCATCTTGCCGCTGCCGGGCCGGGGGCCGTGATGACGACGAGGGGACGCTGGGTCTCGATGTAGTCGTTCTTGCCGTAGCCCTCGTCGCTGACGATGCGGGCCACGTCGTTAGGGTAGCCGGGGATCTTATAGTGGCGGAAGGTGCGCACGCCCACGCTGTTCAGCTTGTGCTCAAAGGCTTCGACCTCGGGGGCGGCGGTGTACATGGTCACGCAGACGCTGCCCACGAACAGGCCCATGCCCTGGAAGGCGTCGATGAGGCGGAGAACGTCGAGGTCGTAGGTGATGCCGTAGTCGCCGCGCACCTTGCTGCTGATGATGTCCTGCGCGCTGATGACGATGACGATCTCGGCCTGCTCCCTGAGCTGCAGCAGCATCTGCAGCTTGGAGTCCGGCTCAAAGCCCGGCAGCACCCGGGAGGCGTGGTAGTCGTCGAACAGCTTGCCGCCAAACTCGAGGTAGAGCTTGTTGTCGAACTGTGCGATGCGCTCCCGGATGTGCTGGGACTGCATCTGAAGATATTTCGCGTTGTCAAAGCCTTTTTTCATGGAATGCTCCTCTTCCTGATTCTACAACTTCATCTCCGGCACGTCGGTGGTGCGGCGGGCCGGAGAATCACACAAACACCCTATAGTATAGCATACGACAGGCTTCGGCGCAATTATTTTTTGAGGGCCTCCTCGTGCTCCAGGTGCTCAAATTCTTCCAGCTCCTCAATGTCCTCTTTCAGGAACATCAGGCAGAAGCTGATGAAGAGCAGCAGGCAGGAAAGCCAGATGGCCCGGCTGCCCATGGGGGCCAGTGCAAGGCTGCCGAGGCCGGCACCCAGCGCGAACAGGAAGATGATGGCGAAGTAGTGCATCGCCTTGCCGAAGGCTTTGGCGCTGCCGCCCACCAGCCATGCGCAGAGGGAATCCATGCCGCTGCGCAGATTGCCGATGCACATGGTGCTGGCGAAGGCATAGCCGTTCACCTTGCGGAAGGATTGTACCTGCATGGCGCAGGAGAAGGAAACAAGGGAGTTGGCCAGAAGATTCAGCTCCTGCGGCAAAAAGCCCACGACGAAGAGCAGCAGGATCTCGAACAGCACCACCAGCTGACGCCAGTGGAGCCACTGCATCCGCTTGAGCTTGAGGCGGATGAACTCGGCCACAAAAATGCCCAGCGCAAAGGCGCAAAGGGGCATCAGGTAGCGCAGCGCCTCGCCCCACTCGCCCGCAAACAGCTTGACGGCCATCAGCACGATGTTGCCGGTCTGGGCGTTGGCGAAGACCTTGCCGCGGTATAAATAGGTATAAACATCCTGTAAGCCGCCCGAGACGGAGAGAAACAGGGCGGTGATAAAAGCTTCGGACATCTGTCCGTGAGGTTTGAGAGATGGCATAAAAGCTCCTCCTTCTATCCAGAAAATAATTCCATGCCATACTATAGCGCAAAACCGGCGTTTTGTCAAAAACTGCGCCATATTTTTATGGATGATGACGATTCCGGGCGGGTATTGCAGGATGCGCTTTGTTTTGCAATGCGGCGCAGACTGTGGTAGAATACATAAAACGGCTTTTTTCAGGAGAAGGAGGGGCTTTCTGTATGCCCAACATCATCGAGATCACGGATTTCCACGCACCGGAGCTGGACCCTTATGCCCGGCTGACCCAGAACCAGCTGCGCAATCGCCTCGAGCCGGAGAAAGGCATCTTCATCGCCGAGAGCCCCAAGGTCATCGACCGGGCGCTGGACGCAGGCTACAAGCCCGTGTCCCTGCTGATGGAGCGCAAGCAGATCACCGGCCCGGCAGCGGGCATCCTGAGCCGCTGCGGTGACGCGCCGGTGTACACGGCAGATCGGGAGATGCTGGCAGAGCTCACCGGCTTTGAGCTGACCCGGGGCGTGCTCTGCGCCTTCCACCGCCCGGCACCCCGCCCGGTGGAAGAGCTCTGCAAAAACGCCCGCCGGGTGGCCGTTCTGGAGGGCATCGTGGACTCCACCAATGTGGGGGCCATCTTCCGCTCGGCGGCGGCGCTGAACATGGACGCGGTCCTCATCAACCCTTCCTGCTGCGACCCGCTCTGCCGCCGCGCCGTCCGCGTCAGCATGGGGACGGTGTTCCAGGTGCCCTGGGGGCAGCTGGGCGAGACCCCGGCAGACTGGCCGGAGAAGGGGATGGACATCCTCCACTCCCTCGGCTTCAAGACCGCCGCGATGGCCCTCAGTGACCGCTCGGTGAGCATCGACGACGAGCAGCTTGCAAAAGAGCCGAAGCTTGCCATCGTGCTTGGCACCGAGGGCGACGGCCTCGCCGCCGGCACCATCGCTTCCTGCGACTACACGGTCAGGATCCCCATGTCCCACGGCGTCGATTCGCTGAATGTCGCTGCCGCCAGCGCCGTTGCATTCTGGCAGCTGGGCAAACAATAAACGAAAAGGAATGCCTCCCCGGCGGGGAGGCATTCCTTTTTATGCTCAGATACTTGCTAAGAATCGCTCAAAGCCTGCGCGGCCTGCCGTGTCCATCTTGTAGACGCCGGCGTCTGCGAGGACTTCGGCAAAGACATGGCCGATCTCGTCCTGCACGATGGTGTGGACATTTTCGGCGTTCAGCTCCGGATGGCGGGCGAGGATGTCCATCGCCCACTCGGCGTGCTTCTGGATGTTCTCGCCGTACTCAGCGGCGGGGGTGTGGGCCACGAGGGCGGCTTCCACATCGGCCATCTCGGCTTTCAGGCGGCTGGGCAGAACGGCCAGACCCATGACCTCGATGAGGCCGATGTTCTCCTTTTTGATGTGGTGGAGCTTTGCGTGGGGGTGATAGACGCCCAGCGGATGCTCCGGCGTGGTGATGTTGTTGCGCAGCACCAAATCCAGTTGGAACCTGCTGTCCCGCATCCGGGCGATGGGGGTGATGGTGTTGTGGGGTTCGCCGTCGGTCTCGGCGTAGATAAAGCAGCTCTCGTCGGTGTAGCCCCGCCATGCGGTCAAAATCCGATCGGCCAGCTCCACAAGGCGCTCGTCGTCGGCACAGGTGAGGCGGATGCAGCTCATGGGCCAGTGGACGATGCCGGCGTCCACATCCTCAAAGCCGGGGAAGACCCACTTCTTCTCGATGGGCGCTTTGGCCATGGCGAACTCGTAGTGGCCGCCCTGGAAGTGGTCGTGGCTCAGGATGCTGCCGCCCACGATGGGCAGGTCGGCGTTGCTGCCCACGAAGTAGTGGGGGAAGAGGGACACGAAGTCCAGCAGCTTGCGGAAGGTGGCACGCTCGATCTTCATGGGGGTGTGGTGGTTGTTAAAGACGATGCAGTGCTCATTGTAGTAGACATAGGGGCTGTACTGGAAATTCCACGCACTGTCGTTGATGGTCAGCGGGATGATGCGGTGATTCTCCCGGGCGGGATGGTTCAGCCGGCCGGCATAGCCCTCGTTCTCCACGCAGAGCTGGCACTTGGGGTAGGCGCTCTGAGGAGCCAGCTTTGCGGCTGCGATGGCCTTGGGGTCTTTTTCGGGCTTCGACAGGTTGATGGTGATGTCGAGGTCGCCATAAGGAGTCCGGGTCACCCACTTGACGTCCCGCTTGATGCGGTAGCGGCGGATGTAATCGGTGTCCTGGCTGAACTTGTAGAACCAGTCGGTGGCGGCCTGGGGGCCGTCGGTCTCGTACCGCTCTTCGAAGTTGGCGCGGACGATGCTGGGGCGGGGCGTCAGCACACCCATGAGCCGGGTGTCGAAGAGGTCGCGGGCCGTGGGGCTGTCGTCGCAGACGCCCCGGGCTGCGGCATCGTCCACCAGCGTTTTCAGGATGCTCTCGAGGTCGGCGTAGCAGACGTCGCCCTCCGGCTCCGTGAAGCTGTCGAGCTGCATGGTCATGAGCAGCTGGTTGCGGATGTAGATCTCGTCGTCAGGCAGGATGAGGCCGGTGTCCAGACCGTAGTTGACGAGCTGCTGGATGGCAGTGGAGATCATAGGACAGCGCCTCCCTCCGGACGGATGGACAGGACGTGGCAGCGGCCCTCGCCGAGGATGGCTTCCATGCCGGCCTTGAACTCATCCAGCATCTCCACAGGCACGAAAGCCTGCACCGTGCCGGCGAAACCGCCGCCGTGGACGCGGACAGCGCCCTTATCGCCCAGCAGATGCTTGGCGGCAGCGATGGTCACGCCCACTTCCTGATGCTCCTTGTAGCCTGCGGGGATGACGTTCTGCAGATACTCCCAGCTGCTGCAGCCGGACTCGTTCACGAGGCAGAGGAAGGTGTCGAAGTCGCCATCGTGGAGTGCGGCCACCTGCTTTGCCACACGGTCGTTGTCGGCGTAGACGTGGAAGGCGCGGAGGACGGCGCGGTCGCCGCACTGCCTGCGGCACTCGGGCAGCTTTGCAAGGAAGGTCTCGAACGGCACATCCCGCAGCACCTCGCCGCCGCAGACAGCGGCCACGGCGCGGCACTCAGCCGGGATGGCGGCGTACTCGTCGGTCAGGTCGGCGTGGTCTGCGCCGGAGTCAAGGATGCAGAGGGCCAGACCAGCCTTGGAGAAGTCCACAGCCACCGGCTCCACCACCGGCTTTGCGGGGCTGGCGAAGTCGATGGTGATGATGTTGCCCACGCTGGAAGCCATCTGGTCCATCAGGCCGCAGGGCTTGCCGAAGTAGACGTTCTCAGCCCACTGGCCGATCTGCGCGATGGCGATGGGGGAGACCTTCTTGGCCATGAAGCAGTCGTTCAGGATGACGCCGATGAGCACCTCAAAGGCAGCAGAAGAGGAGACGCCGCTGCCCTTCGGCACGTTGGAAGAGATGTAAATGTCCAGACCGGCCAGCTTTGCGCCCCGCTGGGTGAAGGCGGCGCACTCGCCGCGCAGCAGGGCGGCGGTGGTGTTCTCCTCTTCCTTGCGGGCCTCGAGGTCGTTCAGATCAATGACGCACAGATCATAGCCCTCGCTCTGGACGCGGAGCTGGTTCTTGTCGTTGGGGGCTGCGGCGGCGATCATGTCGATGTTCACGCTGCCGGCCAGCACCCGGCCATGCTGGTGGTCGGTGTGGTTGCCGCCGATCTCGGTGCGGCCCGGTGCGCTGTAAAGGCCGGCCTCAGCGTGGGAGCCGAAGGTCTTTTCCAGCCCGTCCAGCACGGCGGCGTAACGGGCGGCTTCAGAGGCCGTCTCGGCGGGAGCACAGCAATACAGGGAGGCGAGGCGTGCGGCGTGGACGCCGCCGGACAGCTCCTGCTTCCATACGGGAATGGACTTCATCATGGAATCTTCCTCCTGACAGACAGATACTTTTAATTTTGTTGGGTGGTGCTGGAAAACCTCTCCGTCACGCCTGCGGCGTGCCACTGCCCGGGTTGCGGCACCCAGCAGCCGCAGCGCTTTGCTTGCGTCTTGCTGGCCGCGGCCCCAACAGCGACTCCCTGTTTCCGCCACTGGCGGCGGTCGTCGTTGTTGCTCCTAACGAGGGGAGGCTTTGGCATTTCGTAAAGCTTTATCTCTTCGCCAGAGGCTCCCCTCGGTAGGGGAGCTGTCGAGCGTGAGCGAGACTGAGAGGTTAATACATTCAACAGAACCCGCTTCTAATCCTATAGTAAAGGATTTGTCCGGAAAAAACCATGTGTTATTGTTGCATTTCAATGAAAAGTTGCAAAAAATCCCCTCCGGGGCTGTCCGGCGGGGATGCAGAATAAAAATCTCGGATAAATTACAACTGAGACAAAAGTTTTTTCGAAACCGGGAAAGCATTGTGTAACTGCGCCAAAACTTCCCGCTGCCGCGTCCCGGCGGGGGAGCGGGCTGCGATATGGAGAAACCTTACTGCGGCGGGCAGTGCAAAAGAAAAGGCCGCGCTCCACTTTTCCAGCGGAGCGCGGCCTTCTTGTTAAGGGAAGAAAATTATGATGTCAGGCGGAAGGCGAGGGAGCAGCGCCCTCCGGCCCGGGAACACAGGGGAAAATCACTGCATCAGGCTGCAGACGGCCTCGGCGTAAGCGGCGGGGTCATCCACGGGCAGGCCCTCGATGAGCTGTGCCTGTGCGTAGAGCAGAGCGCTGTACTTCTTGAGCTTCTCGGTATCGCCAGCCTCCTGTGCGGCTTTCAGCACAGCGAAGACGGGGTGGTTGACGTTCAGCTCCAGCACCTTGTCGCTCTTGACGCCCTCACTGCCGGGCTGCTTGGACAGCACCTTCTCCATCTCGATGGACAGCGGACCGTCGGCGGACAGGCAGACGGGGTGATCCTTCAGGCGGGTGGAGACTTTGACCTCCTTGACCTTGCCGTCCAGAGCGTCCTTCATGGCGTCGAACAGAGCCTTGTTGGCGGTGGTAGCTTCCTCAGCGGCCTTCTTCTCGTCCTCGGTCTCGAGGCCCAGATCGCCGCTGTTGACGTTCTTGAACTCGACGGTGCTGTCCTTGCCCTCGGCATCCTTGCGGGGATAGGTGCGCATGATCTGCAGGCAGAACTCATCCACATCCTCGGTCAGGAGCAGGACGTCATAGCCCTTATCCATGACCAGCTCAGCGGCAGGCAGCTTTGCCAGACGGTCGGTGGAGTCGCCGGCGGCGAAGTAGATGTACTTCTGCTCGGAGGGCATCTTGTCCACGTATTCCTGCAGAGTGACCATCTTCTGCTCCTTGGCAGACCAGAACAGCAGCAGGTCGCGCAGCAGCTCGGCGTGCATCCCGTAGTCGGAGTATGCGCCGAACTTCAGCTGACGGCCAAACTCCTTCCAGAAGCTCTCGTACTTCTCGCGGTCGTTGGCCAGCATGGCGTGGAGCTCGTTCTTGATCTTCTTTTCCAGAGCGTTGTGGATGAGCTTGAGCTGATTGTCCTTCTGCAGCATCTCACGGCTGATGTTCAGGCTCAGGTCCTGGCTGTCCACGATGCCTTTGACAAAGCTGAAGTAGTCGGGCAGCAGGTCGGCGCACTTCTCCATGATGAGGACGCCGGATGCGTACAGAGCCAGACCCTTTTCGTAGTCCTTGGTGTAGAAGTCATAGGGGCGGTGGCTGGGTACGAAGAGCAGGGCGTTATAGTTTGCAGTACCCTCAGTGCGGCTCACGATGACGCGGGCGGGGTCGGCGTAGTCGCTGAACTTATCCTTGTAGAAGTTTGCGTACTCCTCGTCGGTGACTTCGCTCTTCTGCTTCTTCCAGATAGGCACCATGCTGTTCAGAGTTTCCAGCTCGGTGTAGGTCTCCCACTCGGGCTTGTAGTCGTCGGGCTTGGGGTCGGGTTCGGGCTTCTGACGGCTCTTCTCCCGTTCCATCTGGATGGGGTAGCGCACATAGTCGCTGTACTTCTTGACGATGGCCACGATGCCGTACTCGTCGAGGAAGTTGTCGTAGTTGTCGGTCTCCGTGTCGGGCTTGATGTGGAGGATGATGTCGGTACCGGCAGTCTCCTTCTCAGCAGGCTCAAGCTCATAGCCGTCAGCACCGCTGGACTCCCACTGCCAGGCCTCGTCGGAGCCGTAGGCCTTGGAGATGACGGTCACTTTGTCGGCCACCATGAAGGCAGAGTAGAAGCCGACACCGAACTGACCGATGATGTCGATGTTCTCGTCCTTGTTGTCCTTCTTGAAGTCGAAGGAGCCGGAGTGGGCGATGGTGCCGAGGTTCTGCTCCAGCTCTTCCCGGGTCATGCCGATGCCGTTATCGGAGATGGTCAGGGTGCGGCTGTCCTTGTCGCGGGTGAGCAGGATGCGGAAATCGCCTTTGTTCATGCCGACAGAAGTGTCGGTCAGGCTCTTATAATACAGCTTGTCGATGGCGTCCGAAGCGTTAGAGATCAGCTCGCGCAGGAAAATCTCCTTGTTGGTGTAGATGGAGTTGATCATCATGTCCATCAGCTTTTTGCTCTCGGCCTGAAATTCCTTTTTCGCCATAATACAAAACCTCTTTTTATCAGATTCAATGCCAGCACCCAGAGCGCATGACTGCTTGCGGGAGCTTAGCACTCATAACTTTCGAGTGCTAATATACACCGCTGGGAGACAAAAATCAAGGGGTTTCATAAAAAGTTCAAAAAACTTTCCATTCGGGGCCAAAGCCGCCTTTACTTTCCCGCGCCAAAGCCGTATAATGGGCCGGAATGACAGACCTGTTTATAAGGAGGATGAGGGATGCGGCAGATAGAGCTGGAACTTGCAGGCGGCGGTGTGCTGACGGTTTCCCTGCGGGCGTCGCTGGACGCCATGCCCGCCGTGAAGCAGCGGCCTTTGGTGCTGGTGGTGCCGGGCGGCGGCTACAACCATGTCAGCCCCCGGGAGGGCGACCCGGTGGCCCTGCAGTTTGCGGCGGCGGGCTATCACACCGCCGTGCTGACCTACAGCGTGGGGGAGGGGGCGCAGAACTACCGGCCTCTCCGACAGCTGAACGAAGCGCTGGCTCTGCTGCGGCAGAATGCGGGAGAGTGGCACATCCTGCCGGATAAGATCGCCGTCTGCGGCTTCTCGGCGGGCGGACATCTGGCCCTGTCCGGCGCGGTGCTGGACATTCCGGGCGAGACGGCCCAGCAGAGGCCCAATGCAGTGATTTTGGGCTACCCGGTCATCACGGCAGGGGAGTTTGCCCACCGGGGCAGCTTCGTCCAGCTGGCGGGCAGCGAGGATGCTGCTGCACAGCAGGCGTTCACCTTGGAGGATAAGGTGACCTCCGACACACCGCCGGTCTTCGTCTGGCATACGATGGAGGATAAGACCGTTCCGGTGGAGAACACGCTTCTCCTGCTGGCCGCCCTGCGGAGGGCGGGCGTGCCGTGCGAGGCACATCTGTTCGAGAAGGGCGCTCACGGCACCAGCATCAGCACCGCCGAAGTGGATGCCGCCGACCCTCACCGCGCCCATTGGGTGGCTCTCTGCCTCGAGTGGCTGGGGGAGACGTTTGGGTTCAAATGGAGTTGAATTTGGACATTCCTACAAAAAATTCATAAATTTATGGTTGACCTGCCCAAGATTTGAGCGTATACTGGTCAGCGGAAACAAACGAGGAAGAAGGAAACATACATGGAAAAGAAGATCTCGGTCAAAGACCTGCTGATGCAGGCATTCCTGACGGGCTGGGAGCTCTCCGACAAGAGCATCGCGCAGGACGAATATCTGCAGAGCGCCATTCAGGTCATCGAAGTGCTGCAGGTGGAGCCGGAAAACGTCTACGCGGAAGAGGGCCTCGGCCTGACCGACGGCGACGAGGTAGACCATCTGGACGACCTGCTCCGGGCCGACGGCCAGTGGCTGTATTACGGCGTAGAGGCGGAGAATTTCTTCCTCATCCAGTGGTATCCGGACGAAGCATCCGCCAAGGCAAAGCTGGCACAGCTCGAGGAGCTGGGCGACGGCAAGCAGTACCTCGTGGACCTGAGCCTCAAGCGCACGAACCCCACCGAGGCCGAGAATTTCGGCAATTCCAACCCGGTGCAGCTGAGAAGTTGACCTCTCAGTCTCGCTTCGCTCAACAAGGCCGGGTTGCGGCACCCAGCATCCGCTGCGCATTGCGCGCGTCTTGCTGGCCGCTGCCCCAACAGCGACTCCCTGTTTCCGCCACTGGCGGCGGTCGTCGTTGTTGCCCCTGCCGAGGGGAGCCTTTGGCAAAGAGGTCAGTCTTACGATGTTTTACGAGAAGCGCAGCGGAACGCCAGAGGCTCTCCCTTT
>ENA-OQIF01000124-OQIF01000124.1-human-gut-metagenome-genome-assembly--contig:-NODE-124-length-42854-cov-14.612025_pt1 | contig 42854 bp, 42 predicted proteins | sample MGYA00242574_ERZ504738 | MGnify/ENA primary metagenome ERZ504738 (study PRJEB26092, sample SAMD00036437) | human gut metagenome | host: Homo sapiens | study: EMG produced TPA metagenomics assembly of...
AACTGATTCATTCTTAATACCGCAAATATAATAAGCGGAAAGCCGTATACATCGAGAGGTGTACGTGCGGTTTGGGAGGGAGGGGATGCAAGTCCTGTAAAGGACAAGCTGAACCTTACCTCATGATACGATGTTGTTTTTAGGAGGAAAAGAAGGGAGCACTTTAAAGGAAATATCAGAAACATTAGGAAAGGAAACCATAGACCTTTATAATACTTCCGATACCCGTGGACAAAGCCGATCCTATGGATTGAATTATCAGAAGACTGGAAAAGAGTTGATGAGTCGGGACGAGCTGGCTGTCATGGATGGAGATAAATGTATTCTTCAGCTTCGTGGAGTGCGTCCTTTTTACAGTAATAAGTTTGATATTACGAAGCATAGAAGATACAGGGAATTAGCAGATTATGATAAAAAGAATACTTTTGACGTGGAAGCCTATTTAAAACATCAATTTGAAATCCGAAAAAAAGAGGAGTTTGAATTGTTTGAAGTAGAGGGAAAACAGGTGGATACAGAAATTTCGGAGCAGGTATAAGTATATTGCTCTTTTTTTATTGGATAAAACTTTGCGACATGATGGCGTAAAGTAGGAAGGAGTGTTTATTGCAAATTTTTTAAAGAGGTGGAGGCTACTCAAAAAAAGGAAATATAGCCACCACGATATAAGGGCAGAACCGTGAGAGGATATGCCCGCAGCACAATCAAAATTTGAGAAAGGATAAAACGGATAAAAGGGAAAGGGCGGACTGTTGATGAAAATTCAGCAGTTTTTTATTTGTGCAAAAACAGCTTTTATCTGTTTCAAGTGAATTATGGATTTTTTTAGCTCAGCGGTAGATATTTTACAGACGCTTGTGGTGGCAATCGGAGCTGGTTTGGCGGTATGGGGTGTAATCAACCTTTTAGAGGGATATGGAAACGACAATCCGGGTGCAAAATCACAGGGCATTAAACAGCTTATGGCTGGTGGAGGCGTCGTTTTGATTGGTACACAGCTCATTCCTCTTTTGAGTGGATTATTTTAAATAAACGAAAGGAGAACCGCCCATGTTCGATGGCATTTTTGAAGCAATCGAGGAGTGGATGAGGGGACTTCTGACGGGAATGGTGGAATCCAACCTGACCACAATGTTTACAGATGTTAATGAGAAAACAGGAGAGATTGCGGCTCAGGTTGGACAGACACCACAAGGCTGGAATGGAAGTATTTTCAGCCTGATACAGAATTTGTCCGATTCTGTCATTGTGCCGATTGCAGGCATGATTATTACATTTGTACTTTGTTATGAACTGATTTCCATGTTTACAGAAAAGAATAACATGCACGAGGTTGATACATGGATGTTCTTTAAATATTTTTTCAAAATGTGGGTAGCTGTGTATCTGGTCAGCCATACGTTTGACATTACGATGGCGGTTTTTGACGTAGGGCAACACATCGTCAATGCTGCAGGAGGTGTCATTGAGTCGGATACGGCAATCAATGTAGACACGATGCTGGAGCAAATGAAAACAGCAATGGAGTCTATGGAGATTGGGGAACTTGTGATATTAGCATTGGAAACCATGCTAGTCAGTTTATGCATGAAAATCATGTCTGTACTAATTACGGTAATTCTATATGGAAGAATGATAGAAATTTATCTTTATACCTCGGTTGCACCAATCCCGTTTTCCACGATGTCAAATCGGGAATGGGGACAGATTGGAAACAATTATTTCCGTGGGCTGTTTGCCCTTGGATTTCAGGGATTTTTTATGATGGTGTGTGTTGGCATTTATGCAGTGTTGATTGCGACCATTGAAATTTCAGATAACATGCATTCTGCATTGTTCGGAGTGGCAGCATATACCGTAATTTTATGTTTTAGTCTGATGAAAACAGCAAATTTAAGCAAATCAATTTTTAACGCACATTAAAGGGGGAATGAGAATGGGAAAATATCAAGTGATTTATGCAGATCCCCCGTGGGCATATCGGGTTTGGAGTAAAAAAGGAAACGGGCGATCAGCGGAAAGCCATTACCCAACCATGAGCATAGAAGAAATAGCAGATTTGCCGGTAAAAGAATTGGCAGATGAAAATTGTGCATTGTTTCTATGGGTTACATTTCCGCTTCTAAGAGAAATATGGAAGGTAATTGATGCGTGGGGATTTACCTATAAAAGTGTAGCATTTGTGTGGATCAAACAGAATAAAAAAGCAGATTCTTTGTTTTGGGGTATGGGGTACTGGACAAGAGCCAATGCAGAGATTTGTATTCTTGCAACAAAAGGAAGTCCAAAACGTTATTCCAAACGTGTGCATCAGGTTATTGTAAGCCATATTGAGGAACATAGTAAGAAACCAGAGGAGGCAAGAAGAAGGATTGAGCAGTTAATGGGAGATGTACCACGTATTGAACTGTTTGCACGTAGAGAAACACCGGGATGGGACGTGTGGGGAAATGAAGTTGCCTGTTCTTTGGGAACAGAAATATTACAGGAAAATAAAAGAAAGGAAACATCAGAGAAGAAGATGGGAGATTTGCTGAACCTGTGACAGCCATTTTCACTCTGGTCGGAAAAAAGATGGCATTTGTATCCGTACCAAAGGATTTGACAAAGGTAAAAAATAAAGTGGTCTTGAATTTGACAAAAAGGCAGCTTCTTTGCCTTTCGATTGCGGCGGCAATGGGATTACCGTTTTATTTTTTAACGAAAGACTGGATTGGGACGAGTAACGCAGCAACAGGTATGGTCATTCTTATGGTTCCAGCTTTTTTATTTGCAATGTACGAGAAAGATGGAATGCCACTGGAAAAGATTTTGTTCCATATTATTCAAGTGAAACTGCAACGTCCGGCACTCCGCAAATACGAAATAGAAAATTTTTATGAGAAGGAGGAAAATTTGCAGACGGAGAGAAAGAAAAAAGGAGGGAAGCCTGATGGTAGACAGAATGGATAAGAGAAAACCTGTAAAACTTACAAGAAGTGAGAAAAAAGCCATGAGGCGTACAGAAAAACTGGCAGTAAAATTAGAAAAAGAACAGGAAAGGGCAGATAAAATCCGTAGGAAAAAGGAAGCAAAAAGAGCTGCCCGTGAGGAAAAGAGGAGAAAAAAGGAAGTAGAAAAAGTGGATTGCAGAGAAAGGATAGGAAACCTACACCGAATAAGAGAATAGAAAAGAAGCATTCTTATTCAGAACAGAAATCTTCTACCGGAAAGGTGAGATGTACCAATGTGAAAAGAAAACAGGAACGGAACATATCAGCACAGAACTCTATTCCATACAGAGAGATGGCAAAAGACGGAATTTGCAGGGTTCAGGAAAAGTATTATTCCAAAACAATCCGTTTTTATGATATTAACTACCAGCTTGCCCAGAATGAAGATAAGAATGCTATTTTTGAAAACTGGTGTGATTTCTTAAATTATTTTGACAGCACCATACATTTTCAGATTTCCTTTATCAATCATCACAGTAATATGAAGGAATTTGAATCCGTAATACAAATTCAGCCGCAGAATGATGCTTTTGATGATGTGCGTATGGAGTATGCACAAATGTTAAGGGATCAGCTTGCAAAAGGGAATAATGGTCTGGTACGGACAAAGTATATTACTTTCGGAATTGAAGCAGAGAATATCCGGGAGGCAAAACCAAAACTGGAGCGTATTGAAGCCGATATTTTAAATAATTTTAAGGTTCTTGGTGTGTCTGCATATCCATTGAATGGAGAAGAGAGGCTGCAAATCCTCTATGAAACTTTTAATCCGGAAGAGAAAGTGCCATTTCAGTTTTCTTATGACAGGATATTACGTTCCGGCATGGGAACAAAGGATTTTGTAGCGCCTACAAGTTTTGTTTTTAAAGAAGGGAAAACCTTTCAGATGGGAAATACCATAGGTGCAGCGTCTTATCTTCAGATTTTAGCGCCGGAGTTGACAGATAAAATGCTGGCAGAATTTTTGGATATGAACAGAAACCTAATCGTGAATCTTCATATCCAGTCCATAGATCAGATGAAAGCCATTAAATTGGTAAAAAATAAGGTGACAGATATTAACCGTATGAAAATTGAGGAACAGAAAAAAGCAGTACGTGCAGGGTATGATATGGACATCATACCTTCTGACTTAAATACATACGGAGGAGAAGCCAAGAGGCTGTTGGAAGATTTACAGTCCAGAAATGAAAGAATGTTTTTAGTGACAGTTCTTTTCCTGAATACAGCGAAAACAAAGCAGGAATTGGATAATGCAGTATTCCAGACTGCCGGGATTGCACAGAAATATAATTGTTCTTTACGGCGTTTGGATTATATGCAGGAGCAGGGATTGATGAGCAGTGTTCCGTTGGGAATGAATATGATTCCGATTAAACGGGCATTGACTACCACATCTACTGCTATTTTTGTGCCTTTTACCACGCAGGAGTTATTTATGGGAGGAGAATCCCTATATTATGGCTTAAATGCGTTATCCAATAACATGATTATGGTAGACAGAAAGAAACTGAAAAATCCAAATGGTCTGATTCTTGGTACGCCGGGGTGCTTTACCGGGGAAACAAAACTGCTGTTACCAGATGGAAGAAAAGTCAGCTTTTTAGAATTGTTTGCAGAGAAAGAGGAAGTTTTTGTCAATAGTTTTGATTTCCAGAAGCAGGAGCTTGTAAAAGCCAGAGGGTATGATGTGCGCTGCACGAAAGAGGTTACAGAATTGGTAGAGGTAGAACTGGAAAATGGAGAAACCGTACGCTGTACTCCGGATCACTGGTTTCTTACGCAGTCGGCAGGATATGTGGAAGCCTGTAACTTGAAAGTAGGGGCAAAGTTTATACCGGAACATGAAGTGAAGGCAGTCCGTTTCCTGAGTTTAGAAGAAGCGGTTCCTGTTTATGATATTTCCGTAGAAGGTTATCAGAATTTTCTTTTATCTTGTGGTGTAGTGGTACATAATTCAGGAAAATCTTTTGCGGCAAAGAGAGAGATTGCCAATGTGTTTTTTGCAACACAAGACGATATTATTATCGGAGATCCGGAAGGAGAATATTATCCGCTGGTACATGCACTGGGGGGACAGGTAATTCATATTTCCCCGACAAGCCACGATTATATCAATCCGATGGACATCAATCTGGATTATTCAGATGATGACAATCCTCTTGGGTTTAAGAGTGATTTTATCTTATCTCTTTGTGAGCTGATCATGGGTTCCAGGAATGGAATTGAAGCAGAGGAAAAATCAGTGATAGACCGTTGTCTGCCACTGGTATACCAGAAGTATTTTGAAAATCCAATACCGGAAAATATGCCGGTACTTGGAGATTTATATGACTGCTTGAGAAAACAGGAAGAAGTACAGGCACAGAGGATTGCCACAGCGCTTGAAATTTATGTTAATGGCTCCCTGAATGTATTCAATCATCATACCAACGTAGAACTGAATAATCGCATCGTTTGTTTCGATATTAAGGATTTGGGAAAGCAGTTAAAGAAGTTAGGAATGCTGATTGTGCAGGATCAGGTGTGGAACCGTGTCACCGTAAACCGTGTAGCCCATAAGTCTACCCGATATTATATAGACGAGTTCCATTTGCTTTTGAAAGAAGAACAGACTGCAGCTTATTCCGTAGAAATCTGGAAGCGATTCCGTAAATGGGGAGGTAAACAAAACATAATACTTAAAATATTGCAAAGGAGTATTGTGTATGCCGTCTTAATTGAAGCCGAAGGAAACAATTAAGAGTATAAGTGGAGAAGAAAACGGGAAGGGGGTTGCAACCCTAATCCGAGTGGAAGTTTCAGAATAATATTTGAAACACACGCAACGCATAGAGTCTGAACCCCATTCTGTGATGTTTGGGAATATAATGGCTCCACGAGGCTCCGCTGTCGTTTCGGCTTGTGTAAAAACACAGGACAAAAAGATATGCTATGCCGGGAATGAAAGGACATTCCGATGAAAATGAGTGAAAACTCCGGAGGGACAGATAAAAAACTGTCCGTTAATCACAAACAGATACCAACAGGAATTACGCAGAACATTAAAGACCTTCTTGCCAGCCGTGAAATTGAAAATATTTTTGAAAACTCTGATTTTATTTATATGCTGAATCAGGCGGCGGGAGATAGACAGATTTTAGCAAAGCAACTGAATATTTCTCCGCATCAGCTTTCCTATGTGACAAATAGCGGGGAAGGAGAAGGATTGATTTTTTATGGAAATGTCATCATTCCTTTTAAAGACCGTTTTAATCATAATCTGCGCTTGTATTCGCTTATGACAACCAGACCTTCGGATTTGGAAAAACACGCAGGAAAAGGTGATTAGGATATGGCAGAGAAAAAGGAAGTGATATACGATGCAGGAACATAAATATCAGGCAAGAGAAAAGCCAGTCCGAGAGATAGAACGTGAGGAAAAAACAAAGATCAGACAGGAAGGAAAGGGGCTGGCACGAGATAGACCGATTGAAAAGGTACTATTGGAAAAAAATATGGCGGATAAAGAAACCGTGCCTGCAGAGAAAGAAAAGCAGGAAGTTTCAGCCGGACAAAGAAAAAAGAAGCAAAACACGTTGAGAAGATTTGCAAGCCATAGAGAAGAAGGCATAGATGGAAAGTTTACTAGAGAACCTGTCACTATTTCAGAGCCGGAGGAGAAATTGGAAGGAGAGAATGGAAAGGAAGAAATATCAGAACATTCTCTCCGTATGGGAAATCTTCGGGTAAAAGCAAAGAACCAATCTTTCGAGAGCGAGAGTTTACAACGGGACAGCCGTAAGAAAAAGCTGGTGCAGGAACATGCCCGTAAGAGAAAAACAGAGGGAGAAAATGCGGTCAATTCAGAAGAGGAAAAGGGAAGGAAACCGCAGGATAACTCTTTAGAAAATATGCGGGAGAAGAAACAAAAGCAGAAGCGATTGCAAGAAGAAGCAGGACGTTCCCAAAAGAAACTTTCTTTTTCAGATGAGGGAAACGGCATGATCCGTGGTGCAGGAATGGGAATTGCAAAAAAAGGAATTTCTGTAACAGCCAGTACCGTTGAAAACTCTCTGCAAACACAGGAAACAGATGAAAATGCAGCAACAGAAGGGGCAACGCAATCCGGAATATTAAGTGAAAAAGCCTTACGTTATACCGTAAAAAAATCAAGACGACAGGCACAATATCATAAAGGAAGATACAAAGAGGAAGAATCCGTAAAGAATTCTTTGCATTTTGATTCTGTGCAGGGAACTGCAGACGATATAAAAACAGAGAGAGCAGGAAAACAGGCACAGGAGAGAAAACATCTGTTAAACCGTTTCTGGCAAAAACAGCGTTATAAAAAAGCAAGGCAGGCAGCACAGCAGGGAGAAAAGACAACTGCGGAGGCAGCAAAGACAGCGCAGACTTTTTTAGAAAAAGCGAAGAGTATTGTAACTTCCTTTTTTAAGACACATAAGGGATTTTTTGGAATTGTGATTGCGATTCTTCTATTTGTCCTGATGATAGGTGTGGGAATGTCCAGTTGCAGTGCGGTATTTCAAGGGACTGTTTCGACAGTTGTAGGGACAACCTATGCCAGTGATGATGAAGATATTTATGCCGTAGAAGCTGCTTACTCCAAATTAGAAGCAGAGTTGAATCAACAGATTAACAGTATGGAAGCCCGACATGAGGGCTACGAGGAATACCGCTATCAGGTGGACGAGATTTCACACAATCCGTATCACCTGATTTCTTATTTTACAGCCTTATATGGGGACTTTACTTATGAACAGGTGGCAGGAGAAATAGAAGAAATCTTTCAACAGCAATACCATTTAACGACAGAAGCAACCAAAGAGGTTGTAACAGAAACAAAGAAAGTAAAAGTAGGAGAATCTCTTGGAAAGGTTGTAACCAGTGGATATTGTAACTGTTCTATTTGCTGCGGAAGCTGGTCAGGCGGTCCGACAGCAAGCGGTGTCTATCCAAAAGCAAATCATACCATTGCAGTAGATGCCAATAATCCGTTTGTACCCATTGGAACAAAGGTTGTCATGAATGGTGTGGAGTATACAGTGGAAGATACGGGAGCATTTGCCCGTTATGGAGTTCAGTTTGATGTTTATTATGATAATCATGCGGCGGCTTCTGCACATGGACATCAGACTTGGGAGGCTTTTATTGCGGACAGTAATGGAAAAAATGAGATTGAAGTTACAACAACACAGGAAGTAAACCGTATGGACATTACCTTGACAAATAAAGGCATGGACGCTGTCCTTCGCAGCCGCATGGACGAAAATGAAGAAAAACGCTATGACATTTATAATACCACTTATGGAAATCGGGACTATCTCTTTGATAAAAATACCATTCCAATGGGTGGAGGAAATGGCGGTTTTGGGTATGAAATTCCACCGGAGGCTTTGACGGATGAACGCTTTGCCAATATGATCCGGGAAGCAGAAAAATATTTGGGTTATCCCTATGTATGGGGCGGTGCATCTCCAAGCACCAGTTTTGATTGTTCCGGATTTGTATCATGGGTAATCAATAATTGTGGCAATGGCTGGAATGTGGGACGACAGACTGCTGACGGGTTACGTTCCTGTTGTGCTTATGTTCCGCCGGAACAGGCAAAGCCGGGAGATTTAATTTTCTTTCAAGGCACGTATGATACGCCGGGAGCAAGCCATGTGGGGATTTATGTAGGCAATCAAGTGATGATCCACTGTGGTGATCCCATTCAGTATGCAAATATCAGTACCCCATACTGGCAGCAACATTTTATGGCATTTGGCAGACTTCCTTAAAAAGAGATGGAGGCAGGATATTGAATAAGAAGTTACAAAAAGTGTTAGATGAAATTGAAAAAACAGAAACAAAGATTACACAATGGCAGGAACATTTGAAAATGCTGCTGATCCAGAAGAAACAGTTGGAAGATACAGAAATTTTAAAGAGTATCCGTTCCATGAACCTTGAGAGTCGGGAGCTTTTGCAGGTTTTGGAAAAACTGCAGAAAGGAGAGTTTCAGTTTACCGGGAATAATTACGAAAATCCACGTAAAAGTGATTTTTCAGAAAAAGAGGAAACAAAGGAGGAAATAAATCGTGAAAGTAAAGTTTAAAAAATGGCTGGCAGCTTGTATCGTAAGTATGGGAATTGTTTGTAGTACCGGTGCGACAGCATTTGCATATACAGGGGAAGGAACACCGCCAGGGCAGGGAACGGAAACGCCTACTCCGATACCAGAGCAGACACCAGCGCCACAGGAGGGGCAGACGGAAGAAGGAACACCGTTTTCTGTTCCGGGGAATGGGCAGATTCTGGACGATAAGAATAATGACAGCACAAAGCAGTTTTTGACAGTTCAGACAAAGAACGGGAATACTTTTTTTCTTGTTTTAGACCGATCCAGTTCTACGGAAAATGTATATATGCTTTCTATGGTAGATGAAAATGATCTGGCAGAATTTGTTCCAGAAAAGAAGCCGCAGACAGAAACCCCGTCTGTGGTCATTCCGGAAACAGAGAAAAAACCGGAGGCAGAAAAGCCAGAGAAAAAAGCAGATAAGGCAGAAAATCAGACGGGTGCATTGCTTGCAATCGGTTTACTTGCGGCAGGCGGCGCTGGTGCCTATTACTATTTTAAGGTTGCAAAACCGAAAAAGGCAGAAACAGATGCCGAAGATGAAGATTTAGAATTTTATAACGGTCCGTATATCAATGAAGATGAAGATACAGAGGACGCAGAAGAAACAGAAGAATAGAACAAAACAGGGACAGCTTATGAAAGGGCTGTCCTTTTTGAAAAGGAGAGGAACAATATGTTTTTAGTATTAGGAGAAAAGCCCAGTGTTGCACAGGCATTGGCAGAAGTATTAGGGGCAAAGAAAAGAGCGGACGGTTATCTGGAAGGAGAGGACTGTATTGTAAGCTGGTGTCTGGGACATTTGGCAGAGTATGCAGCCCCGGAAGTATATGATGAAAGGTATAAGAAATGGGAGTTTGCAGACCTTCCAATTCTTCCAAAGGCATGGGAGTTACGGATTGCCAAAGATAAAAAAGAGCAGTTTGATGTATTAAAAGAATTATTAAACAGAAAAGATTTGGAATATGTCGTAAATGCCTGTGATGCAGGTCGAGAAGGGGAACTGATCTTTAAAAGAGTGTATGATTTATCGAAAAGCAGCCTTCCGGTGAAAAGATTATGGATCAGTTCTATGGAAGAACAGGCAATTTGTGATGGATTTTCCAATTTGAAAAATGGAAAAGAGTATGAAAGACTGTGTGAAGCTGCTGTTTGCAGGGCAAAAGCGGACTGGCTTGTTGGCATGAATGCTACCAGAGCATTTACAACTACTTATTATAAGAGAATGGTTGTAGGAAGGGTACAGACGCCTACTCTTGCTATGTTAGTGGAACGTCAGAAGAAAGTGGAAAATTTTGAGAAAGAAGCCTATTATCAGGTGGAACTTCCGGTGCTTGATTTCTTTGTTACATCAGAAAAAATGAAAAAAGAAGAAGAGGCAGATGCACTGGTAAAAATGTGCGAAGGAAACCCTATTCACATTTTAAAAGTGGAACGCAAACAGAAAAAGACAAATCCGCCAAAGCTATATGATCTTACTACGCTGCAAAGAGAAGCAAACCGATTTTTTGGATATACGGCACAGGAAACATTGACAGAGCTACAGAAATTGTATGAAGAAAAATGGGTAACGTATCCCAGAACAGACAGCCAGTATATCACGGAAGATATGGAACAGTCTGTACTGGAACTTTTAGATATTCTTTCAGATATGTTTCCTTTTTGTAGCAGGGAGCTGGTAGGGAGGAATGTAGGGGCAATCATCAATAACCAGAAGGTTTCCGATCATCATGCGCTCCTTCCAACAAAAGAAGCATGGAAACAGGATATAGGGGCTTTATCGAAAAAACAGAAGGATATTTTCTATCTGATTGGACAGAGATTAGCACAGGCAGTTTCAGAAGCGGCAATTTTTGAAGAAACAGAAGTATCGGCAGAATGTGCAGAACACCTTTTTGCAACAAAAGGGAAGAAGGTGGTGGAACTGGGCTTTCAAAAAATTTTGAAAGCGTTTCAGGAAAAGGTGAGAAAAACAGAAGAAGCGGGAGAAAAAGAGGAACAAGTTTCGATTTCGGAAAATATTTCAGACGGAATGGAAATAGCAGGAAGGACACCGGAAAAGAGAAAGCGTTTTACAGCACCGCCAAAACCGTATTCCGAAGATACGCTGCTTTCTGCAATGGAAACAGCCGGAAATCATTCTTTTGATGTGGAAACCGAGAAGAAGGGATTGGGAACTCCTGCAACACGAGCGGGTATTATTGAGAAATTGGTGTTTTCCGGATATGCCGTAAGAAAGGGGAAACAGCTTCTTCCTACGAAAGAAGGAATTGCATTGATTTCTGTATTGCCAGAAGAATTAAAATCAGCGGCTTTAACAGCAGAATGGGAAAATGAATTACTTCGTATGGAGAGAGGGGAAGTTACCAGTGAAACATTTATGGAGGACATTACGGAATTTGTCCAGAAATTGATTGCAGGTTGCGGGGAAATCCCAAAAGAGGAACGCTACCGTTTTTACGAAAAAGAAAGTATCGGGAAATGTCCGGTATGCGGAAGTCCTGTGTATGAAGGAAAAAAGAATTTTTATTGTTCTTCCCATGATTGTAATTTTGCCCTCTGGAAAGAGAGCCGTTATCTCGTTGGAATGAAAAAGACGTTGGATCAGAAAATGGCAAAGGAACTTTTAGAGCATGGGAAAACCCGTGTGACTGATTTTTATTCCCAGAGGTCGGGAAAGAAATTTACAGCAGACTTATTGCTGGAACTGCAAGGGGACAGGGCAAGCTTTAAAATGGAATTTCCAAAAAGAAAATAGAAAGAAGAGGAGGGATTGTTCATGGGAAAACTCTATGAGATTTTGGGGCTTGCCCAATATGAAGCGGAAAAAATCAGCAGTTCTCCAAGAGATTGGCTGCATTATCTGGATACTGCATCACAACTGTACCGTTACTCTTTTTCTGATACACTTTTAATTTATGCACAGCGTCCGGGGGCAACTGCCTGTGCAGAGCTGGAAATTTGGAATCACAAAATGAAACGGTGGGTAAACCGGGGAGCAAAAGGGATTGCTTTAATTGATGACAGATACCCGAAAAAAAGACTACGGTATGTATTTGATGTTTCTGATACACATAAAGTGCAGGGTGGAAAAACACCGTATTTATGGCAGTTGAAGGAACATCAAAAGGAGCCGCTTTTGGATCATTTGTCTGAGGTATATGGCCTGGCAGGAGAAGATACCGTTGCTCTTACGTCGGCACTTTGGAAAATTGCACGAGATATGACAGAGGAAAATCTGGAAGAAGCAATGGAAGGTCTGGAATATGAAGTAGAAGGCACTTTTTTAGAAGATTTGGACGAACAGACCATACAGACAGAGTTTCGGGAGTTGCTGCAAAACAGTATCTTTTATTCTTTGTCACGCCGCTGCGGTCTTGATCCTATGGACGTTTTGGAAGAAGGAGATTTTACTGCAATTACAGATTTTCGTTCGATGTCAGTCCTTCCATTTTTAGGAAATGCAACCAATCAGATTGTAGAACCGATTCTTCGGGATATTGGGCGGACAGTATGGAGAATGGACTGGGAAGAACAAAAGGAAAAATCTCAAAAAAGGGTTGAAAATTCTTCTCGGACACATTATAATGAGTTTAACACGTTAATGCAAGAAAGTAAAGAAAATGGAGGAAATGAGAATGGAACTGACATACTACCACAAAGGGGATTACCTGTTTCCGAACCTGACAATAGAAAACGAACCAGTGAACATCGGGAAGTACGGAATGCTTCGGAAGACATTCCTGAAGGAAAACCGGAAGAACTGGTATCAGAGCATGCTGCTGACAGGAAAATTGGAGAAACATCTGATGGAAATCGAGAAAGCAGCACAGGAGAGAATGGAAGTTCTGATGAATGGACTTCTTATGCAATATCCGGCTCCGGACAAGGAGGCAGATCAGATGAAGTGGGTGGCACACATGAACAATCTCCAGCAGATGGCAGAGGAGAGCGTTTTGACGGAATTGGTATACAATTAAGCGAGGAACAAACAGAACAGGATTTCGATGGAGCAGAGGAAGAAATTGCCTCTGCTCTTTCTTTGCCCCAATTACCTCCCGTAGAAAAACAGATTCGTGAAATTGAAGAAAGGCAGGCTGCTCTTTATGCAAAAGAAGTGACAATTCCGGCAGAAATCGTAGATGAAGTATTGCGCTATGGAGGAAACCGGACTGGAAGCCATTTACGGATCATCTATAATTTTATGATTGAGCAGCCAGAAGAAGCGTATACAGAATTTGTCCAAAAAGAATATGGAAAAGGCGGCATTGGGTTACAGATTTCAGGCAGGGAGTATGCGGTCTGGTATGATGAATTAGGTATGCAGATTGCAGTGGGACATACGGTACATGATACCGTATTCGATAAAGTATTCTTATCTTGGGAGGAAGCCAGTGGAAGAATACACCAGTTGCTCAGACAGGGAGAGTATGCACCACAGGTTGTCTTAGATGCTGCGAGAGAAAATGCCCTGAAAGAACATGCAGACGCTTTAATCTATATGGAACGGGATATGGCAGAGGGCGTCGCCGAACTGGTATTTGAAGATACAGAAGTATTCCATAATACTTTTCCGACGGTTACAGAAAAGGTCTGTGAATTACTGGAACAGCCGGGGTATTTGGCAGATTTGAATGAGCGATTGGAAGCACTGGCAGAGTATTACCAAGAGGATAAAGAAATCATGCGCTTCCATTTTTACCGTCCGGATAAAGTGCTAGAACAGTTTCAGAAATTTGCAAAAGAGGCAGTTCCTTATCAGGCAAGGGAAGGGTTTGCTTGGGAGGAACATCCTATTTTTATTACACAAGATGAGATTGATGCGTTTTTAGGGGGTGGCGGCTCTTATCGTGATGGAAGGCTTAGTACCTATGCTTTTTTTATTCAGGACAAAAGTGAAAGAGAGAAAGCGGATTTTGTAAAGGAAAGTTATGGGATTGGTGGAAGAAGTCATGCCCTTTCTGGTGCAGATCACTCTCATGCGGATTACGATAGCAAAGGACTAAGGCTGGAAAGAGGTTCTTATAGCCACCCGGAAGCTACCGTATTTTTGAAATGGACACAGGTGGCAAAGCGCATTGAGTTTTTGATTGATCAGGATTTTTATTTAAAAGCGGCAGACTATACAAGAATGCCCTCTTATGAGAGAGAACAGATGGCGAACCGTATTGTTTCCTTTTATTATCGACTTCCAAAGGAGATTGAACGTCCGTTTTCAGACGGTTTTTTTGGGGAAGAAGAAAGACAGGAGTTACCACTTCTGTTAGAGCAGGAAGAAACAGCGGAAGAACTGGTTAGAAAAATGGACGAAGCCCTTGCAGCCTTACCTTTAGAATTTGAGAATTATGAAAAACGTGTGGAAACCCTTGCAATTCTTCATCAGTATATAGAAGGCACGTATACGCTGTTTCCGGAGCGGCAAAAAGAAATATCTGTTGAGAATGAAAATCAACAATTATCCCTGTTTGATTTTATGCAGGAAGAGCCATTTGACATGGAAAAATTAGAAGAACCAAACTTATCACAGCCTGATAACGAATTTGCCGATATGATAGATGTGATAGGTACAGATGGAGAAATTATAACGGCTGTTCCACAAAAACGAAATCAAACAAAAGAAGATACCATTCCACAGCAGAAAGAATATGCAAAAGAAGGGAATAACTTTCGGATTACAGATGATGCGCTGGGTGTTGGAAGTCCAAAAGAGAAGTTTCGTGGAAATATAGAAGCAATTTCTTTATTAAAAAAGCTGGAAGCAGAAAATCGTTTGGCAACACCGGAAGAACAGGAAATTTTATCCAGATATGTTGGCTGGGGTGGTCTTTCAGCGGCATTTGATGACAGAAAAGAAGAGTGGAGTCAGGAATATCAGGAGCTAAAAGGTTTACTGAGTGAAAGTGAATACAAAGAAGCACGTTCTTCTACGTTAAATGCTTTTTATACACCGCCTACGGTGATCAAAGCCATGTATCAGATTTTAGAAAATATGGGATTATCTACGGGAAATGTATTGGAGCCTTCCTGCGGCGTGGGAAACTTCATGGGACTTATTCCAGAGAATATGCAGGGCATTCAGATGTATGGTGTAGAATTAGATCCGATTTCTGGAAAGATTGCAGGTCAGCTCTATCAAAAGAACCGGATAGAGGTAAAAGGATTTGAAAAAACAGAATATCCGGAAAGTTTTTTTGACTGCGTGATTGGCAATGTGCCATTTGGAAATTATCAGGTATCAGACCGAAAATACGATAAGTATTCTTTGATGATTCATGACTATTTTATTGTGAAGTCTTTAGATTTGATACGTCCCGGAGGTGTAGTAGCAGTGATTACTTCCAGCAGGACGATGGATAAAGAAAGTGAAAAAGTGCGATTGCAGTTTGCAGAGAAAGCAGACTTATTAGGTGCAATCCGCTTGCCGGAAAATGCGTTTCGCAAAAATGCCGGAACAGATGTAGTATCCGATATTTTATTTTTCCAAAAACGGGATCGGGCAGTGCTGCAGAAGCCTTCTTGGGTGGAAGTGGGAGAAACCGAAGAGGGATATAAAATCAATTCTTATTTTGTAGAACATCCGGAAATGGTGCTGGGGGACTTTGCGCTTGAGAGCAATCAGTATGGAAGAATGGAAGTTACAGTAAAGCCGAGAAAAGAAACTTCTTTGGAAGAACAGTTAAAAGAGGTTATTCCTTTCATTCAAGGGCAGATTACAGTCAGAGAGTTTGACGAATTGGACTTAAATGAAACAGAAGACTCCATTCTGGCTGATCCGTCTGTGAAGAATTTCAGTTTTGCAAAGGTTGGAGAACAGGTGTATTATCGGGAAAATTCCAGAATGAACCGTATGGATTTACCTGCTGTGACAACAGAACGTGTCATAGGCATGATAGAGATTCGGGATATTACCAGAAAGTTGATTGACAGCCAGATGGAAGATGCCGGTGAGGAGGAAATCAAGAGTATTCAAAAGGAATTAAACCAAACCTATGATACTTTTACAGAAAAATATGGACTGCTCAACAGCGCTGCAAACCGTCGGGCATTTTCACAGGATAGCAGCTATTGTCTGCTTGCTTCTTTGGAATTTTTAGACGAAGAGGGGAAGTTAAAAAGAAAAGCAGATATTTTTCATAAGCGTACAATCCGAAAAGCAGAACCGATAGAGCGTGTGGATACTGCAAGTGAAGCACTTGCTCTGTCTTTGGCAGAACGTGCAAAAATAGATTTGTCCTTTATGACAGAACTGACAGGAAAGCCGGAGGCAGAGATTATTGAAGAATTAACCGGAGTTATTTTCCAAAATCCATTGACGGAAAAGTGGGAAACTTCAGATGAATATTTATCAGGGAATGTCCGGGTAAAGCTGGAAGTAGCAAAACAATTTGCTGAAAATCACGATCGCTATCAGGTGAATGTGCAGGCGCTTGAAAAAGTGCAGCCAAAAGAATTGGAAGCATCAGAAATTGAAATCCGACTTGGTGCAACGTGGGTGGACGCAGAGTATATCACCGAGTTTATGGGAGAACTATTTCAGACGCCAGACTATTATCTTGGAAGCCGGATTGAAGTAAAATATGCTCCGGTAAACGGACAGTGGAATATTTCAGGGAAATCGCTGGATACGTATGGGAATACAAGGGTAACTGCTACCTATGGGACAGCCCGTGCAAATGCCTATCGTTTGCTGGAAGATGCGTTAAATCTGCGGGATACAAAGATTTATGATACCATACAGGACGCTGATGGAGAACACAGATTATTAAATAAGAAAGAAACTATGCTGGCACAGCAAAAGCAGGATATGATTAAAGAAGCCTTTAAGGAATGGATTTTTCGTGATATAGACCGAAGGGAAGCCTTGTGTAAGAAATATAATGAGATTTTTAACAGTGTCCGTCCCAGAGAATATGATGGAAGTCATATTCAATTTGTAGGAATGACACCGGAAATTACCTTGATGCCACATCAGAAAAATGCAGTAGCCCATGTATTGTATGGAGGAAACACATTGCTGGCACACTGTGTAGGGGCTGGAAAGACGTTCCAGATGATCGCAGCGGGAATGGAGAGTAAGCGGCTTGGTCTTTCGCAGAAAAATCTCTATGTTGTGCCGAATCATCTGACTGAACAGTGGGGGAGTGACTTTCTCCGGCTTTATCCGGGAGCCAATGTATTGGTAGCTACCAAGAAGGATTTTGAGCCGGCGAACCGAAAGAAGTTTTGTTCTCGGATTGCCACAGGAGATTACGATGCAATTATCATTGGACACAGCCAGTTTGAGCGTATTCCACTGTCAAAAGAGCGTCAGATGGCAATGATTGAACAGCAGATAGAAGAAATCATGCTGGCAATCAAAGAAGCACAGAGTGATGACAGTCCACGTTATAGCATAAAGCAGATGGAAAAAACGAGAAAAGGTCTGGAGAAAAGACTGGAAAAATTAAACGACGATACCCGAAAAGATGATGTGGTGACCTTTGAGCAGTTAGGGGTAGACAGGCTGTTTGTAGACGAGAGCCATTTTTACAAAAATTTGTTTCTTTATACAAAAATGAGAAATATTGCAGGGATTGCACAGACTGACGCACAGAAAAGTTCAGATATGTTTATGAAATGCAGATATATGGACGAACTGACGGGAGGAAAGGGTGTTACTTTTGCCACAGGAACTCCCGTTTCGAATAGTATGACGGAACTATATACCATTATGAGGTATTTACAATATGATACTTTGCAAAAGTTACAGTTGGGACATTTTGACTCTTGGGCGGCAACTTTTGGGGAAACAGTGACAGCAGTAGAATTGTCACCGGAAGGAACGGGCTATCGTGCAAAAACACGGTTTGCCCGCTTTTTTAATCTTCCGGAGTTGATCTCTCTTTTTAAAGAAAGTGCGGATATTCAGACTGCAGATATGCTGCATTTACCTGTGCCGGAAGCAGAGTATATCAATGAAGTGCTAAAGCCAAGTGAAGAACAACAGGAATTAGTGGCAGCGTTTGGGGAACGTGCGGAAATTGTAAGAAGTGGAGGTGTGGACGCTTCTGTTGATAATATGCTTAAAATCACTAATGATGGACGAAAATGTGCGTTGGATCAGCGTCTTATCAATGACATGCTTCCAGATTATGAAGACAGCAAGATTAACCGTTGTGTGGAAAATACTTTTTCTATTTGGGAAGAAACAAAGGAGCAGCTTTCTACACAGCTTATTTTCTGTGATTTATCAACACCAAAAAGTGACGGTTCTTTTAATGTATATGATGATATTCGGGAAAAACTGGTAACAAAAGGGATACCAAAAGAGGAAATTGTGTTTATTCATGAAGCAGGAACGGAAACAAAAAAAGCAGAACTTTTTGCAAAAGTGCGTTCCGGTCAGGTCAGGGTTTTACTGGGTTCTACCCCGAAATTAGGGGCAGGTACAAACATTCAAGATCGCCTGATTGCCCTTCATCATTTAGATTGCCCCTGGAAGCCCGCAGATTTGGAACAACAGGAGGGAAGAATCTTGCGGCAAGGCAATCAAAATAAAAAAGTAAAGATTTTCCGGTATGTGACAGAGAATACCTTTGATGCGTATATGTGGCAGATTTTGGAGAATAAACAGAAATTATTTCCAGATTATGACAAGCAAATCCCCTGTTCGTGCCTGTGAAGATGTCGATGACACAGCATTGTCGTATGCAGAAATTAAGGCACTGGCAACAGGAAACCCTTATATCAAAGAAAAATGGATCTGGATATACAGGTAAGTAAATTGAAATTATTAAAAGCAAACCATACCAGCCAGAAATATAAACTGGAAACGGATATTGCAAAGAATTATCCAATGCAGATTGCAGCACAGAAAGAACGCCTTGCGGGGCTTCGTTCCGATGCAGAAGCCGTCCGTCCTATTTTTGAGAACGAAGATTTTTCCATGATTGTTTCCAATAAAACCTTTACGGATAAAAAAGAAGCAGGAACCGCACTTTTGGCAGCATGTGAAGGACTAAAAGCTATTCATACAGAGGGAAAAATAGGAACGTTTCATGACTTTTCTTTATACGCAAAATTTGATGCGTTTAATCAACGGTACATTATGACCATTAAGAGAAAATGCAGTTATCTGATTGAGATGGGAAAGGATATTCTTGGAAATTTACAGCGTATCAGTAATGCGTTAGGTGGAATTGAGAAGAAAATGGAAGAAACAGAGCAAAAATTGGAAACACTGCAGAAGCAGTTGGAAACAGCACAGGAGGAAGCTGCGAAGCCTTTTCCCAAAGAAAAGGAATTGCAGGAGAAGATGGAAAGGCTTGCAGAACTGAACTCCCTTTTGAATATGGATGAAAAGGAAATGCCGCAAGATCAGGAGAAAGAAGTAGATCAGGTGGCAGATTTGCCGAGAAGGTCAGTCAATTATGCAGGCAGAGTGTCAGAAGGTCGAAAAGGAAAAATAGAAAAATCTTCAGTGCTTGGCAGATTGAAAACCACACAAAGAAATATGGAAAAAGGCTGGAAAAACAGAAATATGCAGAAGAAAAAGCCGGAACAGCAGTTATAAAGAGGAAGTCCCGTCAGGAAACTGGCGGGACATTTTTACGATGGAGGATTTGTCTATGGCAGGAAATAGAGAGCAGCAAATGTATGAAATTACGAAGCAGTTGGAAGAAGGTGTAAAAGCGTTATTTACCTCAGAACGGTATACAGAATATTTAAAAACCATGTCAAAATTTTATAATTACAGCTTTAATAATACGGTTTTGATTGCATTGCAAAGACCAGAAGCAACTTTGGTAGCGGGATATTCCGCATGGCAGAAAAATTTTCATCGTCAGGTGAAAAAGGGAGAGAAGGGAATTCAGATTATTGCTCCTTCACAGAGGAAAGAAAAGGAACTGGTGGAAAAATTTGATCCGGAAACAAATGAGCCGATTTTGGGACCGGACGGGCAGCCAGAAACAGAAGTAGTGGAGCATGTCGTTTCTGATTTTCGGGTAGTCCGTGTATTTGATATATCACAAACGTATGGAGAGCCGTTACCGGAACTTGCAATACCGGATTTAACGGGGCAGGTACAAAATTTTCCCTTGTTTTTACAGGCAGTCAGAGAACTATCCCCTGTGCCTATCCGCTTTGGTGAAACAGAAGGAGAAGCAAAGGGATATTACAGTAATAAAAAGAAAGAGATTGTTGTGAAAGAAGATATGGGTGAAAGTCAGACGATAAAAACACTCATTCACGAAATTGCCCATGCAAAGCTGCATGACAGGGAAGTATTGGAACAGGCAGGAGAAGAAAAAGATCAGAGAACAAAGGAGATAGAGGCGGAAAGCATTGCCTATACGGTGTGTCAATATTTTGGACTGGATACTTCTGACTATTCTGTTCCTTATATTGCAGGGTGGAGTGAAAATCTGAAGATATGGGAATTGAGGACTTTCATGGACGCAATACGAAAAACAGCAGGAGAGTTTATTAAGGAACTGGAAGAAAAAATGAAAGAATTGGAAACAGACAGAAGTGAAAGAGATGATATTCAGAACGAAAAAAAATAAAAATTGGTATGGATACAAAAGCGGTGGAACTGAAACAGCATGAAGGCTTATGGCATACGGTAGAAGAAGTGGAAATTGAGAAGGAACATTTCTATCTCATGGAGCATAACGAATACGGAGCTTCGGTTGCGCCGGTTCTGGTAAATGGAGATGGTAAAGTGGTTGCACAGGATTTGGAAAATGGTCTGGATCAGGAGGTTGTGAAAGCAATCAGAGAGTATCTGGAAGAAAAAGAAACCGCCAAAAAGCAGGAGAAGGTGGAAACTTCAAATGCAAGTTTATTCGACGAAGCAGAAAGAGAAGCAGCTTATCAGATAGAAACAACGGGACAGTTTTTCTTATTCAGGAAACAGAGGAAGGGTATGATTATACCTTTTACGATCAAGAGTTTCAAGAATTAGATGGAGGGGTATACGATACCTTTGATGTTACACTTCAAGAAGCGGCAAAAACACTGTTATTAGAGGAAGGGGCAGATTTGACTGCATGTAGAAAGATTGATAGTGAAATGCTTCAGGAACAGGTTGAACGGGCAGAATATTTTCCGCAGAAGTCGTATGAGGCATTAAAACCCCTGATGGAGAGTGAAGAAAATAACGTGGCTTTCCGATCCGGATATGGGTATGTGATGTTGCAGAAAATTTCAGAAGGCTATGAATGTATCATCTATGACCAAGCGTTTCGTGAGATTGGTGGACAGTTTTACGAGAATATAACTGCCTCTAAAGAAGAGGTTTTTTCCCAGATATTTCAAGAGGAAGGAATAGGTGAATTGCCTTGCGAGCCGTTTTCCTATGAAGAACTTAAAAAATCTGTAATAGAAGGGGAGAAACAGAGATTATATGAAGGGGAACTGACACCAACTTCACAGATTGATATTCGGGAAGAAGAACTGTTGCGTGGGGAGAGCCGTCAGAACATTGAAGAATCGGTGCTTTGTTACGCACAGGCGGAACTGGAAGAGGCTGGATATGAAGAAATTACTTTATTGGCAGCAAGAGTATATGGAAGCCGCACAAGAGAAAATTTATATAGGGAAGACTCTGATCTTGATGTGGTGCTTTCTTATACCGGAGACATCAAGGAAGATGCCTTTTTTAATCTGCTTCAGGAAAATGGAATGCGGATTGCCGGATTAAAGATTGACATAAATCCCATTTCGTTGGAAAAAACCGGGACACTGCAGGAATACATAAAGCGTGCAGAACAGTATCTTGACGAAAGAGAAGCAGAAAAGCAGGGAAGGACACCACAGGAAACGGTACAAGAACCAAAAATTTCTTTCTATGCTGCAGAATGTATGGAATTTCCTTCTATGGGAGAATATTATGAAAATCTGACATTGGAAGAAGCTGTAGAAAAATATAAAACGATTCCAGAGGATCGCATTCATGGGATAAAAGGAATTGGATTTTGTCTGGAAGATGGCAGCATTTATGATGGGGAATACGAATTGATGTCTGGAGGGAAAATCTCCAAAGACTTGATTGATTTAGTTCCCCATTATAAAGAAAGTCCGTTGGTACAAAAGGCAATGCGAGATTTAGAGAGAATATTGGCAGAAAAACAACGGGAAAATACAGCGGAGCAGGCAAAACCAGAGGGAACAATGGGAAGAAAAGTTTCTGTGCTAAAAGCCTTAAAAGAGCGGAAGGAACTGTTAAAGAAACAGGAGAAAAAAGAAGAAACGTCCCACACCCGTAAGAAAGAAGCGGAATTGTAATGAAAAAATGGAAATACAGGAGAAGCGGTTATGGCAGGTAATCAATTTGCAGTGTATCAGCTTAGAGAAATTCCGGAAAACAGAAAAAAGCGTTTTCGTTCTTATGCAGAATTACAAAAAGAACATATTCAGATACGCTATACAGATTATAAGCAAGTATATAGAAGTTGGATGCGGTATGATGAAACACCGGATAATATCCGAAACCGTTTGGCAAAGCAGTTACCGAAAAATTTTTCCGGACATGCTCTAAGCATCGGGGATGTACTGATTTTAGATAAAAATGGGGAAACGGCAGCCTATTATTTGGAAAAAGAGGGATTTACTGTTTTAGCAGGTTTTATTCGGAATGGTTCGTCCAGTACATTGATTTCTCTTGCCACTACCAATTTTCATATTGAAGGGAAAGAAGGAAGCTGGCTTGCCTTCGATAATCTGGTGGTGGAAGGAAAAGAATTTTTCCTGATGGAGCATACGACATACGGAAAAAATGCCGCTTGGGTGGTGGTAGATGGAACTGGAAAGTTAATAGTGGATCAGGTTACGACGGGATTTGACGAAACAGTCAAAGAACAGATTGTTTCCTATCTGCACCCACAAGAAATACGGAAAAAAAGTGGAAAACCTGTTTTGGAAAACTGGCAGAAAGCCTATGAAAATGGAGAATATTTAAGAAGTGCAGAGATTACAGAAGAACAAAATTATAATATGATTGATGGAAGAATGAATAATCTGCCAGTAAAGCCCCGTAAGATCGGAACACGAATTTCTGTGTTAGACCGTTTGCATTTAAAACAGGCGGCTTTAAATATGAAGAATTTGCCACAGCCGGTTATGGAGAATGAGATGGAGAGGAAAAGGAAATAAAAAGAAAGGGAAATCGGAATTTGTGTATTCGGATTTCCCTCGTTCCCTTTATAGTTCTTTTAACATAGCGAAATATTTTGGGCGTTCTGCTTCTGGGATTTTCAGAGCTACCATAGCCTCTTCGGTAGTCAAGTTTAGTGTTTCCATTAGATTGCGGATACTGTCTAAAGTATTTCGCTCGGTAGTGCTTTCAACAATTCCCTGACTTAAATTACACATCAGCGACACCTCTCTTTCTAAATTCTGCGTCATTTCAATATCAAAATCATCATGGAGAATTCTTTCTTTTTCCTTCGGTGTTGTTTCTGAAGAAAGCAGGACATTTAATAATTTTAAAACTCCGTGATAATTCTCACTGTCCGGTTTGCCGAGGCAAATTATAACAGCAGACATCAAATCATAATTTTCCACTTTTTCGGTAACATGCCCCACAAGCGATTTTTCTGCAATGTAATATTGGGTAATAGTATTTTCTCTGGATTTTGGCGGGTTCATACAAATCCAGATGGAGTAGACTTTGCGAATTTTATCGTACTGTGCAGATGAAAATACAGTACCATATTGAGCAGAAATCATACGACTGCAATAGTATATGCTGCGTTTAAGCAACGGATAACCGGGATAAAAATTGTTTTGTGCTTCTACATTGATAATTAAACGGATGAACTCACCAGACTTTGGTGCAGTTGCTGTGAAACGAATATCGTAGGTAATCGTTCCCTCCGTAATGGTTTTATCTTCTGTGCGTTCTCCCTTGATTAAAGAGGGATTGGTCTGATCAGGCAGAACCGGAACTTCTGCGACTTGCGGTTCACCTTCAATATATTTTTCAATGATTTCTGAAATGCTGCATTCCCGATATTCTTCTAAACAATTCTTCATAATCCAAGCAAGAATGATTTTTTCAGAAAGTAGCCGTTTACAAGCAGAGTCATAATCCGAATTGCTTCCTGCAGTACGAATTGTTTGCGATAGCGTTGTTTCCAGTTCCACTAAATCACCACCTTTTCTATCTTGCCTTTAGTATAAAACAGATAACAAAAGAATACAACAAAAATAGAAAGAAATTTTGGAGCAGAAGGGTTAGCGTGGTGGTATATCCTTTTCAGAATTCTTTTCAAAATCAGACTTTCCATGAAGAATCATCTCGACATTTTTACATACAGTCTGCAATTCTTTTTCGTATTGTTTTCTTTTTTGATATTCCTGACGCTGCATATTTTTTATGGAAAGCAGTTTTTCTTTTTCAGATTTTAATAATTTCATAGAAAGCAATGTTTCATTTTCTGAGTGTTGCTTTAAGAAATTCCGGGCAGTTTCATAAAGCGTAATTTCTGACAGATGTTCCTGTCGGAATTGTTTCTTATTTTTTGCGTGTAAAAATTCCCTATAAACAGATTTATTTGCAAGATATTGTCCGGTGTAATGAATTTGTTCATTGATCCTTTTCAATTCCTGCTGTGTGGAACGGAGGTTCTTTCGGCAGTTGGCAGTTTCCGACTGTGATGTGGTCAGTGCAGTCATCAAATCTTTTTCCGTAGAATAGCCACGTTCCTGTACATAAGCAATGGTTTTTGCCATTTGCTGTAAATTGGAAAGCTTTACTTTTCTGGCATAAACCGGATTATTCTGCGCTTTGACACGTTGCTGCAGATCTATGACAAGCCGCAGGTCTGATTTTATAAAACAGAAGTCTGGAGTTTCTTTTTCTTCCGTAACAGTAGAAGCAGAATGAGGAGTGAAAATATCTGATCTTGTGTGAGATTGATGTTGGGGTTCTTTCTTCTTTTCCCAAATTGAAAACAGATAATCTTCTGTGTAATGGGAACCTAGCGATCTTCCGGTAATGAACTTATTTCGCTCCGGGTGCAGATAGCTGAAACGTCCTCGGCTTACTTTTAAAGTAATCTGATAGTTTTTCAAAAGTGTCGCTTGAAATTCTTCTATATTGCAGGAAGAAGCGGCAGCGTATTCAATAGCGGTTCGCAGATATTCCTTTTGTGTCTGGAAAACTGTTTGGCGTGGAGCAATTCCTTTGGACAACATTTCTTTATTCAGCGTGTCTAATTTTTTCTGTCCGGTGTGCTTTGCACGATACTCTCTGTCTGTAATTTTTTTCTCCACCGGAGAAAGTAAATCTACCTGATGTAAGTGTTCCCTGTGGCAAATATGCATAAGTGAGCGTTTTAAATAAATGAGATAAGACGGTGTCAGATGATGCTTGTATCCGGCACGGGCATCGCAGGGGCGTTCCATAAATGTCTGGTGTTCCACATCATATTTTCTTAAACTGTTGATTACAATATGTACATGAATGTTTCCACTTTCATTATTTCCGTCTGTATGGGTACATACAAGAGCCTGATGTCCCGGAAAATTTTTTTGAGCATACTCTAATCCGAGTTGTTGTGCCTTTTCTCCGGTTAATCCATGTTCTTCGGCATCTTTTGGATCAAAGCTAAGAATATAGTGATGAGATTTGATTTCATCAAAATTCTGGTTTTTATGATATTGTGCATTTAACTCTTTACATTCCAAATCAAAAGAAAAGGGATCGCAGTTAATGCCGTCAATGTAGTATTCCTTCCTTGGAATGAGTTCTCCATTTTTATCAAGGATTGGTTTTTTCGTATGTTCATCATATTGAAACAGAAGATAGCGTTGTGCTTCTCCATAGTTAGCATTTTTACTTGCAATGTGCTTAAGAATTGCCATATTCACTACCTCTTGCATGCTTGGGGGCAGATATATTTTGGGAAGAAAAGTTCCCGGCAAGTTTTAAGACTTCGTATTTCATTTCATAGATTTTAGAAAGACTCTGCTGGAGCGATTTTTGTATTTCCTGTGAATGAATACCGCCGCTATTGAAATACCGGGCAATCTGATTTAGATTGCTTCCTATTTTTCCAAACTCGGCAATCAATTTTTTTAATTCCGGCAGATCAGCCACTAGTTCATATTTTATAATTGTTCTTTTGTTCATAATTTGTCTACGGGCAAATTCTGCCAAAGGCAGACTTGCAGCTTTTGCTTGAGATGATATAATTTCGTATTCCGTATCGGTAAGGCGGAGCATAATCTGGTGTGTATGCCGTAATGATTTTTCTTTTTTGGGTCTTGCCATAGTATAAAATCTCCTTTTATAAAAATTCTATTTACATATAAGCCGATAGAGGGAACTGCATTGGTAAATGAAAAATAACTGTGAAAATATTTCAGAAACATGGTACAATAGAAAAAATAATTGTATGGAGGTCTACTATGCCAAGAGGAAGAAAAAAACAGAATGTGCTTACTTTAGAGGAGCAGCTTGTAACAGTAAACGAAAGAATTCAGGAAGTAGAGAGTGATTTGAAGCAGCTTCGTTCTCAAAGAAAAGAAATTCAGGAGAAAATTGAGGAGCAGGAAAAGGAAACATTGTTCCGGGCGGTAGTTGCTTCGGGAAGAACCGTAGAAGATGTTCTTGCAATATTAAAAGCCCAAGATCAGAGGGAAGAACCGTAATTTAGAAAAAAGATGTTTATTGCTATGAAAAGTGTAGCAGTAGACATCTTTTTTATTACCGTGATGAAACAATCATGCTGCGACTATCAAGATAGGAGCCAATATATATTTGAAAAATATGATGATGTCGAGGGTATGGGGAGCGAAATCCTCATCAAGTTTGCCGAGTAGGAAAAAGTCACGAAGTGAGTTTTGAGTTACTCAGGCGAAACTTGCTCTGCAATGAAAATGAAAAATATATTGACATAATAAGACTATTGTGATAGTATTTATACAACGACAAAAGACTATTGCAATAGTATAAAGGAGGTACCGTTTTAATGAAGTTGTATGACTCAGAAATTAAAGTAATGAATGTTTTGTGGGAAAGAGGGAGTTTAAAAGCATCTGAAATTGTAAAAATAATGCAAAATCTTACAGATTGGAATAAAAATACAACATATACTGTGATTAAAAAATGTGTAGACAAAGGAGCCATAGAACGTAGAGAACCGGGGTTTTTGTGTGTCCCGATAATAGATAAAATTGATGTTCAAAAAAAGGAAACACAAGAATTGATAGGAAAGATGTTTTCGGGTTCACGGACGAAGTTTTTATCCTGTTTCTTATCTCAAGATGACGTTAGTGATTCAGAATTAGATGAAATGGAGAATCTTATTAAAAGATATAAAGAGGAAAAGTAGTGAATTTATTAAGGCTAAATATCTTAGTTAGTATTTTTATAATTTTTGTGATTTTCATAAGAAAATACGGGGGAAAAAGAATTGCATCATATTTTTATAGTGTGTTATGGGAAGCAATTATTATCAAATTACTGTTATCTTTTTTTGTGCCGATAATCAAAATGATGGTAGCAAGCTGGGTATTGAAAAATGAAAGTAATGCAAATGAGAAAATTAAATTTGGAATTTTTGAAAATCTTAATGTATGGATAATGTGCATATGGATATTTATTAGTATTTGTCTACTATGTATGTTTGTTCTAAATTATTGTAGATTTTTAAAAAGAATTTATAAAACGACCAGTGCAGATAGATTTAATGGTCTATTCCATATATCTCATAATAAGAAACATATCCACACAAAAATGTGTACGAGTATTCAATCCCCATTAACATTTGGTATTTTTAAGTCGACGATTTTGTTGCCGCAATCAGTTTTAGGTATGACAGAGGAGGAACAAAAATATTTATTGTATCATGAATTGGTACATGCGAAACATAGGGATTCTTTATGGAAGATTTTAGCAGTAATTATAGCAACGATATATTGGTTTAATCCCTTTGTGTGGATTTTGGTTAAGTTTTTTGATCAGGATTTGGAACTCAGATGCGATTATAATGTGGTTTCTAAACTGGGAGGAAAAGTGGAATATGCAGAGTTACTTTTGAAGTTTGCAAGAAATTCTAAAAATCCAGTTTATTTATTAAATGGATTTGGAGATTCTATAGTAAAAAAAAGAATTGTTTCTATAATGAATTTTGATAAAGAGAAAAAGAAATACACATGTTCATTACTTGTTTCAACGACATTTATTATTTTACTGATATTTTTTAAAATGGATTCGATTGAAAGCATCTCAGAAAGTATAGGAAAATCACAAGTAGTGGAGCTGAATGAACTTGAGGAAAGAGAACATCCGCTGTATGTATATGAAGAAAATGGAATTGAATATGTTAATGGCAAATGGTTTTTTAAAGGAAGTGAAATAGGAGGGCTTGTAGATGTAGGGTATTGTATTTATGTGGATGAAGGTGCTAAGAGTAGTGTTTGGATTTATGTTTCAAGGAATAAAAATGGACAAATTAGTTCGTTGGATGTGATTTCAGAAAAAGAGGGATGGGAAAAAGTAGAAAAATAACTTCATATCAATAGGAGGAATTTTGCGTATGAAATATCAAAAGAGGAATAGACCGTATGAAAATGTAAAAGAGAATGTACTTGTTCTTACTAATGATGGAAAATCAATAATTACGTTGAATAATACTGCATTTGCTATATGGCAAAACTGTGAGGGAAGGGAGTTAGAAGAAGTAGTGCAATGTGTATTACACATGTATAAATTAGATGTGGCAGAGTTTTATGATACGGTAAAGAATGACTGTATTGAAATTCTAGAATACTTAGGAGAAAACGGTTTAATTAAAGAAGGATAGAAGGTGAATAATATGATAAATGAAAGTTTAGTAGATAATTACAGTCTGCAAGGAGCGTACATAGAGCTTACATCTGAATGTAATTTACGGTGCTTACATTGTTATAATGAATCAGGCGTGTTGCGCAATTTAATCAACATGAAAGAATATGAAAATATTCTTAATAGTCTTCCAAATGGAGAAGATACAACCGTTACATTATCAGGTGGGGAACCATTATTACACCCTTTGATTTGGGAGTTTGTTAAAAAGCTAGATGAGAAAGAATTTGGAAGAAAATTAATGATAACTAATGCAACATTGATTACACCAGAAATTGCTAAAGCGTTAAAAGCTCATAATTTATCTATACAAGTAAGCTTGAATGGTTCATGTCCAGATACACATGATAAATTATGTGGAAAGGGTAATTTTGATAAAACTATAAAAGGTTTGAAATATTTACTTGATGCGGGGCTTGCAGAGAGAGTTTTAATAAGGTGCATGGTTTCTGCGTTTAATATTACAGATGTAAAAAAGATGATAAAAATGTTAGCAGAGCAGGGAATTAAACATATCGACTTGGCTACGTTAACGCTACTTGGTAGAGGAAAGAAAAATATCGATAAAATGTATTTGTTGCCAAAAGATAAAAAGGCGTTTATTAGAAATATATCTTCAGATGAAGAAATATTGAGGTATATTGAAAATGGGATAAATATTTCTTTTCCAGATGAATTTACAGGGGTTTGTCCACTAATTATGGATAGTATAGATGGAAAGAAGATTCCACTGACACCACGTATTGATTCAAGCGGTAATGTATATTTATGTCAAATATTTTCAGGAGAAAACTATTCTATAGGAAATGTTTATGACGAAACATTAAGTGAAATATGTAAAGGTGATAGACTTTCTCATTTAGTATGGTTCCTGAGATATGGAATGAAATATATGCATGAGTGTGAAAAATGTGTATGGCAATCATCATGCGGAAAAGGGTGTTTAGCACTAGCTTTGAACAACGGTTCTATTCAAGAAACTGATGGAGAGTGTGAACTTCGAAAAGAACAATTTCTTGAAGATTTTTTAAAACAACAATAAGGTAACCGGCTATTAAAGAATTTGTTTTTGATAAATGATTTAGATTTAATTATAGGAGGTATTTAGTATGAACTATACAAAACCAGTAGCAACAAAAGCAACAGTAGCAACTATCGAACCAAGAGCTTGTACATCAAACTTTACTTGTACATCAAGCTTTAACTGCTCTAAATACACATGTAAAAAGAACTTTACATGTAAATCTTGGTAAAATAAGTTAATAAAGCATATAGACATTTTACTGCGAAAAGTCTTTGACAAAAAAATGATATAAAGAGGTTACCTTATTACAAATTCTTTAATAGCTAACTTAAAATGGAACTTTTATGGTAAAAGTTCCATTTTATTTTATCTTATCTATAATTTTAACGCATTTTAGAAAAAAAGTATATAATTCTTTTGCATAAAATAATTTTTAAATGAATGTTCTGGATAAGTTTATATTAGCTGTCCGGTGATATATATGGAAATCACTTCTTAGATTCACTTTTGTGCATATTGAATGCATAATTTCTACAGAAATATTTGTAAAGGCTACTACTCACTGTAGATGTGACAAGACCTTGAAAAATATTCCCATAGAAATGAAACCGTAATCAAGCACAAAAAGGCAATTTCTGGTGTCAGAACTCTGATTTCTAAATTTCTGAATTTGTGATTTTTCGAGTCGCAAGAATATTCATTAAAAAAATATACAATATAATACATATAGGGAAATGATAAACAGAATAATTGTAAGAAATAAAAGGAAAAAGCAATGGAAATAGGATATAAATGGATAATAAAAAAATTATTAAAGGAAATATTTTGGCGTTTTTGGGAATGATATTTATATTTTTTGCTATTGGAATTTTGCAATCAGGGAGCATTTTGATAGTACAAAAAATAATGAGACAGATCAATAGCCCTAAAGAGGCATTAGTAATAATACTAATAATTGCTTTTATCGTAATACAATTATTGAGAAGTTTTGAACATTTTATCAGTGAAAATTGGGAATTATTTATCCAAAAGAAAGTGTTTAGAGTTTTTTATCATGAATTATGTGGAAAAATACATAATATATCAATTTTAAAATTTGATTCAGCACAATTTTTAGTTGATGTTGAGCGCTCAAGGAAAGCAGTAGACAATAAAATCGCAGATTTTATTGGTCAGATATTTTCTTTGATAGCAATTATATCCACCATGATTAGTTTATGTGCTATACTTGTCAAAATAGACAAAAAATTTTTTGCATATTTTCTAATTATGAGTATATTTCAAAATATAGTTCTAATTTTTAACTCAAAAGATACAATTCGATTTTTAAAGAAACAAGATAAAAAGTGGCATAAGGAATATTATTATAAAGACCTATTGGAAAATAGAGAATATGCTAAGGAAATAAGAAATTATAACGGATATGACTGGATTGTGGAAAAAAGAATGGAAAATTATGATCAAATTGCAAAGGAGCATTTAGGGTTTAGTAAAAGATGGTCAGCAATTAATATTATTACAGGAATTTTGATGTATTTATTAGAGGGAGGCATGTTTCTATTTGTGTTTATATATTTGAAAAAAGGAAATATAACATCAGATGTTGCAATAATGTTAATTCAGGCGCAGATACTTTTTTGTACTACAGTATTTGCTTGTGTAGAATATGTAATGAATGCGAAAGAAGATTTTTCTTATATAGATTCATTTATAAAAATTATGAATACAAAAGAGCAAAAAGTAAATGTAGATGCACCGGAGCATATAACTGATAAACTTGAGCTAAAGAATATATTTTTTGGATATGATGAAAAAAATCTTGTTTTAAAAAATATCAATCTATGTATAAAAAAGGGGAAAAAGTAGCTTTAGTAGGAGAAAATGGTTCGGGCAAGAGTACGCTGGCAAAAATTATAATGGGTTTATTATTACCTACGAAGGGAGAAATAAGTATAGGAAAATGGGAAAAAGCTGCTATTTTTCAAGATTTTGGTAGATTTTATTTGAAAGTAAAAGAGAATATTTTTATAGGAAATTTAAGCGCCGATATTGATGAATTTGAAGACTTTTATAAAAACAAAAAAGAATTTCAATTTATCGAAAATCTGCCAAATGGACTTGATAGTCTTTTGGGACCTGAAATTTATGAAAATGGACTTGAATTATCAGGTGGGCAATGGCAAAAGATAGCTTTACTTCGTGCGCTAATTAGAAATGCTGAGATTATTTTATTTGATGAGCCAACATCTGCTATGGATCCTGTCGCAGAGAGAGAATGCTTTAAAGAGATAGAAGAATTATTAAAAGATAAGACAGTGATTATAATAACTCATAGAATAGGATTGACTAAATTCGCAGATAAAATAGTAACTTTGCAAAATGGACAAATTGTAGAAGAAGGTACGTATAAAGAACTTTTGAATAATACTAGTATTTTTCAAAAATATTACATGGAACAAAGTAAATGGTATAAGTGAGATGAATAAGATGAAAATATGTATCAAAATGATAAAAGAAATAATAGACAAAAGATTGTTACAAAGAATTGTGATAATGATTGTTTTGCTGCTTTCAGCAGGAATGATAGAACCTTTTATAACGTGGATATATAAGGTGATTATTGACTGTATTAGTGACTTCTCAGAAATAGATTTACAAATAATAGTGTTTGTGATATTTGCATACGAAATTCTTCAGTGCTTGATACAAATTCTCAATTATGTTAAGGAACATTTTTTTTTAAGAATCAATTATCAGTTTAGTAAAAATATTATGAAAAGTATACATCAAAAATTAAAAATATTGATATGGAAGAATTTGAAAACCGAAAAGTATATGACTTAATGGAGAGAATAAATTCAAAAATGGCAGATGATGTATTAGATATTTTAACGACAGGATTTCAGGTTGTGACAATTGTGATATCAATACTCATATATTGTGTTATGCTTTTTGATATAAGATGGTATTTCCCAATACTAATTATTATAAGTTTAGTTCCGTCAATAGCTTTAAAACAGAAGAAAAATAAAGAAAAATTTTGTCTCGCAAGAGATTTGTTTCCAGAGGAAAGGAAAAAAAATTATTTTCTTAATGCTGTATTCCAAAGACAATATGTTAAAGATATTAAATTGTTAAATTTGGAACCTTTTTTTTTAGAGAAGGCACAAATAACTAATGATAAGGTTATCGAAAAAAATAGAGAGTTGTCAGTAAAATATTTTTTGTACGAATTATGCGTAAATATACTAAAATATGGAATACTTGGAAGCCTTATTTATATAACTTGTCATTTGGCTGCATATCAGATGGTAACGGTTGGAAGTGTCATGTTGCTGGTTAATATTTTTCAGCTGTTAACTCAAAATGTTGAATGTTTTGTAGATTTGATAAAAGGATTTAGTGACGTTTCATGGCTTATGGAAGAATGGGATGAGTTCAAAAATTTGAAAGAAAAAAAGTGGGGAAATAAGAGGAGTAGTACATATACAATACAGTTTGAAAATGTAAAGTATAAGTATCCAAATTCTAAAAAAAACTCTTTAAATGATGTATCGGTGAATATTAAATCAGGTGAGAAGGTAGTGATTGTTGGCGAAAACGGAAGTGGAAAATCTACGTTTATAAATCTTTTAATGGGAATGTATCCAGTAAGTGAGGGAAAGATAAAAATAGATGGTATAGATATAAAAGATATAGATAAAAAGTGTATGGATAAAATAGTATGCGTATTTCAAAATTTTATTAAATATCATGCAACAATAAAAGAAAATATTACATTAGGAAAAGAAAAATTAGAAAAAGAAAATATTTTTCTTCAAAGTTTTGATTTGGATTATTTTTTAAAAAATAGTGATATAGAATTAGGGCAGTTAAATGAGGGTGGGATTGAGTTGTCAGGAGGTCAATGGCAAAAACTAGCAATATGTAGGGGATTGGTAAGAGAAGCAAAAGTGCTGATTATGGATGAACCAACAGCTAGCCTTGATGCAAAAAGTGAAAATAAACTATATGAAAATTTGATAAAGCTTTGTCATAATGATAAAACTTTAATTTTGATTTCTCATAGAATGAGTGCATGTAGACTATGTGATAGAATTTTAACTTTTTCAGAAGGAAAAGTAATAGAAGATGGAACATTTGATGAGCTTATAGAACGAAAAGGAAAATTTTATGAATTATACATGGCTCAAAAGGAATATTACTAAATTAGAATAAGATATATGAAAATATAGTTGCAATATTTTATTCTATGTGATATTCTGTAAATGGAAAGACTATCGCAGTAGTCTGTATGCGTGATGAATTTAGTGAAAGGAGATTTTAACTATGAAGAAAAAAATATTATTATTGGATCAATATGTCTAGTTGCAGTAATAATGGGAGCTTGTGGCACACAGGACAAAAAGAATATGCAAGATAATATACAGGCTATGGAAAACAGTAGTCATAAAAGTGCAGATACAACAGATGCGTTTGATTCTAAGAAATATGAAAAATATGAAAAATATGGTTTAAAGTATAATAATGAGGAAAAGAGATTTTATTATGAAGGAAAGTTAGTGAGAAAATTTTCAGATAAAAAAGATGCATCTGGAAATACGGAAGGTTTTTCTTTTTCTGACGGAGAAATTGATATTGAAGCACAGCGAAGTAAAACTTATAAATTAGAGGGATTAAAAGTGCTAACCAAAGAAGAATTTGACAAAAATACAGAGAAATTAAAGGAAACTATTATTCTCAATGGAGTTCAGTCTTTTGAAGCAGGTGATGATAAAGTAAAAGATGATACACTAGAAGATTATTCTTTGTATGGAGTCATATATGATTCGGAAAGAGAACTTTGGCGATATGAGGATAAAGATATTTACATTTTTTATGATCAGGATGGATATAAACTGATCCAAGGAGATGTAAATATTAAAAATAGTGTTTCCTTGAAAGTTGAAAGGAATCAGGATGGAAAAATTGAAAAACTCGTAAAATTAAATGAAAATGAGGTGGCTTCTTATACAAAAGAAATTATCCAGTAACACTAAAAGGCACTAAAATAAATTATTTATATGCCTTTTATAAATGATACTATTTAATTGTTTGACTTTCCAAAGCGGCTTGAAGTGTAGCTTGTACTATTTGTAATGAACGCTTATCACAAGTATACAGTTGGCGTATTATTGAGTCGAATTCCGTTATAGAAGAATTTTTTTCAGGATAAAAAATATTATCAGGATTTATTCCAAGTTCTCTGATAAGCTTATATAGGATAGAGTAACTCGGTTTTTTGTGTTCATTTTCTATACGATATAAATAACGCTCGCTAATACCTAACTTTTCAGCCAAGCATTCAATAGTAATAGATTTATTTTCACGAGCAGCCTTTACAACATCGCCTAAAGTATCAGATATTTCATGCACTGATAGTTCACCGCCTCTTTTATAAATATAAACTATTTCTTTAAATAATATAATGGCATAAAGATACAGATATATACGAACTGTCAGTTCTTTTGCGAGGAGCAGTGGAAATATAGATACCCCCCTTTTGACGATGTTTGGTCAAGAGGGGGTATTATGTATACAGCGATTTTGGGGATGTATATAACAATTGAAAGAGAAAAGTACATTTGTTGTACAATTGTTCTAGGTTTATTTTGGAGAAAAACTGAACTATCAGTACATGAGTATTATGAATAAAAGTATATTTAAAAAAGCAAGATTATTTGTTTTTTTGAATATGCTTTTTATTTTTTATTGCATTGTTTTTATTTAAAAAATTTTTTATATAGAACAGCCGAACATTCTATATGACTCATTCGGGATAAGAACGAAAAGAGAAAAGAACTTTGCTCTTATCTTTAAATAGGAAGGAGGTGAACTCTATGGGGCAATCTTCTTCCTATGACGAACAAACAATTCGGCATCAATTTGATCGTAAATGTAAATTGGCATTGAAGGGGGAGAAAATAGATTATGACAGACATCTTTCTTATCGACGGGAACACGAAGTCTTATTTTGTGAATTGCCGGAAGCCGATTTTGGGAAAATATCTATGACAGATGAGTATGATGTAGAAAACTATTCTCTGATAGACATACAGTTTGATGTAAAGATAAAAGATGAACTGTTGGCAAAAGCAATAGAAACATTGACAGATAGAAAAAAGAGGTTATTTTCTTAGCTTATTTTCAGGGAATGTCAGATGCTGCAATTGCAAGAAAGCTAAATCTTGTAAGAAGTACAGTATGTGAGCATAGAATACGATCTTTAGAATTATTGAAAAATACGATGGAGGAATACAGATATGGAAATAACAGATAAAAACACAGAAAAAATAAAATTAGTACCATTCGCTGTGATTCAAAAAGCAGTAGAAGGAGATATTGTATCAATTAACAAGGTGTTAAAACATTATGAAGGATATATATCTTGTCTGGCTGTTCGGAGAATGTATGATAAATATGGAAATGAGTATTATTGTATAGATGAAAATCTTCGTAGTAGTCTAGAAGCAAAGTTGATCAAAACAATTTTGGGATTTAAATTGGTACGTAAAAAGTAATTTAAAACAACCATTATAGCACCTTGATAATAGAACAGAATTCTTGTAGGACATAGAAAGTGGTGGAGCCGGCAATCAGTACGCCATGACTATTAAAATATTCAACTTTGCGACATCATGCTATAAAGTTGAATAGTACGAGCGAGTAATATTGAGGTGCGAACAAAAATGGGATTTTGTGCGAAGATGCTACTTTTGATAATGATACTTCTGGAGAAGGCTGCTCCGGTCTGAAAAGATGGTGAAAATCCAATGAACTGTTTCCCGACAGTACCTACAGGATGTATATATAAAATAAGAAGAAAGGAAGTTTTAAAATGAAATATGAAAAGACTTTATTAACAGTAGATGAATTTTGTCATTATGTGGGAATTGGAAAGACCAAAGCGAGAGAATTGATTTCCAATCCATGCTGCAAATACGTTGTTAGGATAGGACGAAGGGTATTTATACATAAAGAGTTGTTTGATAATGAATTAAAAAGAAATGCTAAATTTCAACTAACAATGTGAAGCTACAGAAAAATATTTAAAATACATCTTGAACATGTGTCATAATTATGCTACAATAAAAGCGAAAGGAGATGAAAAGATGCCAAGAATAATTCCGATTAGGGAATTAAGAGATACAAATGCTATTTCAGAAATATGCCATAGTTCAGAAGAACCTGTGTTTATAACTAAGAATGGGTATGGAGATATGGTTATTATGAGCTTAGAAACCTTTGAAAAAAACTCTGGAATGAGTGATTTTTATGGAAATATAAAGTTTAATAAAGGTAAATATTCTGATTTAAAGAAAAAGAGGGCATCTGATTTCTGGGTGTATTTTAAGTATTGCCGGTAATTCACGTTTTAAAATTGTGGGTGCAATTATGAAAGGACAGTAATTATGGGTAAAGACTTAAAAGGCAAGGAGTTAGGACGGGGATTGTCACAAAGACCAGATGGGCGCTATATGGGTAGAGCGCAGGTGGAAGGAAAGCCAATTGTGTTATATGGCTGGAAAGTAAAAGAGCTAAAAAGGGAATTGGCAAGAGCTGTTGATGATCTAAAAAGAAGTAATTTGTTACCAGAAGAAGATGGAACAGGAATTACACTGAGTGAATGGTTTGAAGAATGGTATAGCAAATATAAAGCGCCAACATTGAAAGATGGAGGTTCTCCAGCGTATAAAAGAAAGTTTTTAAACTATTATGGAGTGCGCATAGGTTCAAAATATTTAGCAGATATACGACAGCTTCATGTACAAACGGCAATAGCTGACATGGTAGAATCTGGAAGAAGTTCAAAATCTATTAGAGAAGCAACAGGGATTTTACAGAACTGCATCGAGGCTGCAATAGCAAATGGGCTTATGAGGATAAATCCGGTAGTTGGAACTATTGTACCTAAATGTGAAAAAGTAGAAAGAAGAGTATTGACGGTTGAAGAACAAAGAATTTTTCTAGACTATCTTGCTCAAAATAAAAGTTGGTATGAGGAACTGTACAAATTTATGTTACTTACAGGACTTCGGATTGGTGAAGTTGGTGGCTTGCAATGGGAAGATATTGATTTTTCAAACAGATTTATTTATGTGAAAAGAACATTGTCTTATCAATATGAAGATGGTAAAAAAACAATGAGATTAACATCTCCTAAAACTGAAAATTCAGTAAGAAAAGTTCCTTTTTTTGGAGAAACACAAAAGATACTTGAGCAACAATTTGAAAAAGTGAAAAGAAGAAAAAAGGATTTGGGAGATCGTTGGAGAAAACCAGAGGAAATGGGAAACTTGGTATTTCTGACGTCAATGGGCTCTCCAATAGGAAGATATAACATTGAAAGTGATATGCGTTATATCACTCAACAGATCAATGATATATTTCGTACAGAAGCATTATACTCTGGTGGAATTCCAAAAAATTTTGAAAAGATTCACCCTCATGCACTTAGACATACATTTGCAACAAGATGTTTTGAAAAGGGTATGACACCTAGGACAGTGCAGGAGATTATGGGACATGCTAATTATAATACAACAGTATCGTACACACATGTCTTAGATGATATTAAATTAAAAGAAGCGGAGCGTCTTGGGGATTTCTTAGAAAATGGGGACAATAATCAGGCGCTTGAGTACAACGATGTGATTGGAATATTATAGTGATAACCGTCTACTCAAAAAGTTAGGGCGGAATATCTTTGGAAATAGTTTGAAGACAGATTGAAAAAATGAAGAAAGCTCGAGTTTTAGCAGGAAAGAGAGATTTAGAAAATAACTGTTAAAGTAAAACTTCGCAAAGCAGATGGGAAACTAATTTATCAATCGCAAGACTGGTAAAAAGCAAATTAAATAGCGTATTTAAGCGGTTTCTGCCTATTTTGACAAGTGTTATGAACTACTGTAAAATCTCACAAAATATCGTGCTATTTTGGGTACAGATTGGGTAGGGTATTGGGTAAAGAAATTTACCCAACCTCTTAACGAGGAATTTACTTGTTGTTTAAAAATAGAAAGGGAACGCTGTGAGTGTTGAGGGTGTATTGCATTTTGCAATATGCCCTCAAATTTTTTAAAAAAATAATGTTAAAGATTGGGGAATATGCTAGAATAAGAGAAATAAACAAATTAGAATTTGAGGTGGAGATATGTATGAAATACGAAAAATACATAGCAATGAAGTAATGGAAGCCCTTGCTTTAGCATTAGAAGTGTTTTTACAATTTGAAGCACCGGACTATAAACCGGAGGGAATTGAAACATTCAAGCGAGATATAGTTGAAAATGATGAATTTATTTCAAAATGTCAACAAGGTATCTGCCCTATATATGCGGCGTTTGACAAGGGTAAAATGATTGGAATTATCGGTATGTATTCAAACAGGAAGCATATCAACTTAGCATTCACAAAGAAAGAATATCATCGTCAAGGTGTAGCTACTTCAATTTTTCAGTATCTTTTAGCAGATATTTTGAAAGATGCTCCAAAGTTGCACGAGATTACTTTAAATTCGTCACCATACGGTAAGCCATTTTATCTTCATATCGGATTTAAGCCACAATCAGACGAGCAAGAAATAGACGGGATTAGGTTTACCCCTATGAAGTACACAATCTGATAAACTTCAGTTTGTAAAATTGAAAAATGTGAATTTGGAGGATAATAGGATGTTAGAATTTAGATATGATACTCAACTTTTGATTGAAGGCGAAAATCTTGATGAAGATAAAATAAATGAATATTTCACAAATAATTTTAAAGGAGATTGCTTATTGGCGGTTGGAGATGAAGAATTGATTAAAATTCATTTTCATACAAATGAGCCATGGAAAGTGTTAGAATATTGTTCTCAAATCGGAGAAATCTATGATATTGTTATTGAAGATATGGATAGACAGGCGAGAGGGTTAAAGGGGTAAATTCCATATTATTGCAGACAGTTTTTTTATTGACTGTCTGCTTTTTCTTTTTAATTATAATTGATAGTGGTACTATAAAATGGTTCATATCCATTGCGAAAAGACCATTTAGAGTGATACAGATTGATTGTAAGAATAGTAGGAGTTCCGTTGATTTGATTATGTTCTGCTTCGATTTCCGCTATTACTTCATCTGTATTCCAGTATTGATATACAATAACTTGTAGTTCGGTATCACGATTAGCCCCATTGCTGAATGACATACTGTTAAATACAAGATAATCGGGCAAGCTAATGTAATAGAGAATGCCTGCAAGCAAGACTAGAATAATAGTGGCAAATAACAATTTCTTTTTCATTTTGATATACCTCTGTTTCTGTATAGTTATAGGGATAAGTATATAGTACCTCACTATATAGTGAATTACTACATAAAGATTTATTGAATATACTTTTATGTAGAGGTGAGGCAATGAAGTATGGACATTTGGAACTTCACATAGAGGAACTGCTGAAAGAAAAAGGAATTAGTAAGAATACCATTTGTAAGGAATTGGATATACCGAGGTCTAATTTTAATCGTTATTGCAGAAATGAATTTCAGAGATTAGACGCACAACTAATCTGTAAACTGTGCAGTTACTTGGAGTGTGGAATAGAAGAACTGATAGAGTATGTGAAAGAATGAGAGCCTGTCGGATTGAAGAAAATTCGTGCAGGCTTTTGTTGTGTCAAGAAAAAGAGAAAATGTAGTGAGGTCAAGGAACAAGGCGTAGCCGATACGCCGTAGGGCAGTCCTTGACGGAACGGACACAGCCAACAGCACCATGATACAGCAGAGGACTTGAAAGGTCGGAAACCTTGCAAGTCCTCTTGTCTGTTACTGGGCGTTATGCTTTAAGTAAAGTGCTTCTTTCTCCAGTTCCTTTTCAAATGCTTTTATGTGACCGTCTTGTATTCCGTTGTCGATATGAAAGCAGTCGTCAGTCTGTGAGTAGGAGAGCATGGTAACTTTCGGTTCATAGGTTGCTGTATCAATTCCATAATAGTAAATCGTGGCGGTTGTTAATACCATGTGAATGCTTTCAAAATCTCTTGTAAAAATTGTATGCCTGTCGGAATAAAAGAAATCAGACGGGCATTCATAGAATTGGGAACTATCCTCTTTCAAAAATAGTGGCAGTATGTGCATTGCATTTCCAGCACGATTGACAAGGACATAAAAGCGTGGAATGAGGGCGGCATATTGTGTCATCATGGCGATATATATATCATCTAAATCATCAAGAAGATACTCAGAGCAGGAGTTGTTATAAAAGACATATTGCAGGGCGTTATCGTTTTGACTTGTATGTTCCATAGGCACATTTTGTCCGTAAAGCCAACGCAAATCTACATCTAAGGAGTCGGCGATCAGTTCCATTTTATCGGCTTTGGGGTTGTATTGTCCCGAAAGATAGGAACTAAACGCCCCTTTGCTGATACCTGTATCTTTGACTATATCTACTTGTTTTTTATTTTTTGCTTTCATGGCAAATTTAATCCGTTCTGCGATTGTATTCATCTGAAAACCCTCTCTTTCCATATCTCGTTATAACTTTTCATATCTTATCGTCTAAGGACACTATACCACAAGTTCAGAAAAAGAAAATAAAAAGTTTATAAAAAACTAAACTTCCTATTGCAAAACAAATATGTCTGTGCTAATATACAATTAAGTTCAGAAATAACTGAACCACAAACGACGTCGTAATAAGAAATTGAAAATATGAGAAACTGACCTATCGGTTCAACGGGGAGAAAGGAACGTGTATGCAGATTACATTGACAAAAGAACAGGTAAAAGAAGCATTTGGAGAACTTCGTTTCATGGGTGCGGATAACTGTTACCGCTATGATAAAGACAGTAAGAAGAAAACAGAGGAAGTGGAAGCCTTAAAACTTCATCTTGGAAGCATGAAGCTTGGGAACAGCGTGGATATTCGCTTGGAAGCAACGGAACTTCCGAAGATTGAGCCTTATGCGGTGGTGGAACTGGAAGAACCAGTATATGCCCCTTATGTGCAGAGAGGAAACTTTCCTGTATTAGTGGAGAAGATTACCTGTAAGGGTATCCGCCCTGTTGCAAACAAAAATATGTAGGCGGTCAAAGTTCCTGTCCTCGTTCTGACGTACCAAACGGCAGGTTGAGGGCAGGGCAATGGCAACGCCATTGCAGATAGGAGGTATGGTAAATTTGGAAGAAAGAAGCGGAAGTTTTCTTCCAGAACTCCCCTACACTAACAGGGGAGTAATACGACAGAAAGAAGCATTAAGTGCCTTGATAGACTGGTGTCAGATAACGATTAAGGAAGTTCCGTTAGAAGCAGTTATAGAAGATGTACTGAGAATACCTTTGGAACTTATGACCGTAACGGGTTATGAAAAGGGGATTGCAGGACATGAGGTTGTGGCAATCTTCGATAATATCAAGGTGCTAAAGCCGACAGGAAATGCACAGTATCAAGGCTTTCAGATTTTAATGAGTGGGAAAGGCTGTCGCAACTATGAGAATTTTTTACAACTCAATGAGGAAACATGGTTTGATTTCTTGAACAGAGTTTGCCAGTATCATATCAATGTTCCTCGGATTGATTTGGCGATAGATGATAGAAAACCTTATTTGAGTATTCCCGATTTGATTGTACGGACAAAAGAGGGATTGCTTTCCACAAACTAAGGGAGATAGATTTTCACGACTCGGGAGAACTGAAAGAAGAAGTGTTTCAGAGTAAAGGTGGCAGTCTTTATCTCGGCAGTTCAGCCAGTAATTTGAGATTGGTATTTTATGAAAAGGGATATGAACAGAATAAAAAGTATGGAACAGAATTAGACGAAAATTGGAATAGATATGAGTTGAGATTTCGGC